>Ga0160423_10001061_pt1 | contig 22846 bp, 33 predicted proteins | sample CRUFie14St8metaG_FD_108191 | JGI IMG/M metagenome (GOLD analysis project Ga0160423, IMG submission 108191) | Marine microbial communities from the Costa Rica Dome - CRUD Field 142mm St8 metaG | ecosystem: Environmental > Aquatic > Marine > Oceanic > Photic zone | place: Costa Rica: the Eastern...
CAAACAACGACGGCATCGTAGATGGCTTTGCCCATACCGTGAAAAACGCCGGGAACTTCTCGACCTTTTCTCTCACCAACGGTGTTCTTTCGTTGGCCCCTTCCGCCTCGGGGGCATCCATTGGAGGTTCCGATACCCAAGTCCAATTCAACGATGCAGGCAGTCTGAACGGCGAGTCAACATTCACTTACAACAAAACGAGCAACACGCTGACCATTGCAAACGTGGTTATCAGCGGAGACCTGACCGTAAGTGGCACCACCACGACGGTCAACACGGCAACGCTCGATATTGCTGACAACATCATCACGCTGAACAGCGACCTCGGTAGTGGTGTTGCACCATCACAAAACGCAGGTATTCTCATCAATCGTGGTTCAGCGACCGACGTCGAATTGGTGTGGGACGAAACCAATGACAGATGGGATTTTGACGGCTATGCGCTGGCTTCTGTTGGAAAGGTGTTTGGTGCAGGCTCGGGAGCCGTCTACACCTTTACCAGCGACACCGATACGGGCGTCGAGCATACCGGCACCGACCAACTTGGTCTTCTTGCAGGAAACACCCGCGTTCTTATGGTCAACGCAAACGGTGTTCACATTGCTCCGGGCGGTGCTACGGGAGCAGGAAGCAACCAAGCCCTTCTTGTGGACAACATTGCTATTGACACAAACACCATCTCGTCCGCTGACACGAACGGAAACATCGTCCTTGCCCCTAACGGCACCGGCGATGTTCAAGTGGACGCAGATACCCTTCGTGTGGGTGATTCCGGTAATGACGCTACCATCACGAGCAATGGCGCCGGTGATTTGACCATCAGCACCAACGGTGGAACCAATAGTGGCTATGTCAAGGTAGAGGATGGAGCCAACAATGACATTCTCATCATCCCGAATGGAACCGGTAAGGTTGGTATCGGGCAACTCACTCCTACGGAGATTCTGCATGTGGATGGAAACGCAATCATCACAGGGACGCTGACGGTTCAAGGGACCACTACGACGGTCTCCACGACCAATACGTTCGTTTCGGACTCTGTGATGACGCTCAATAGCGGAGAGACGGCAAACGGCGTCTCCGGTAACGTAGCGGGCTTTGAAGTTGACCGTGGTGAGAATTCCGGTGTGGATAACGCTCTTGCTCGCTTCGTCTTCGATGATTCGGATGACAAGTTCAAGGTTCAATTGGAGACGGGTAGCGGTGCTGGGACCTATGCCGCTACAGGATTCATCGCCTCTACCATTGAAGGGACCACAGGAACCTTCTCCGGAGACGTAGCGGTGGACACCAACGTGTTGAAGGTGGACACTTCCAACAACCGAGTTGGTATCAACAAGACATCTCCAGCGGTTGCTCTCGATGTTGTGGGAGCAATTGCCGCGACGACTGATTTGACCGTCTCAGGAAATGCTGAAGTTCAGGGTCGTTTGCAAGCGGAGATTGTCACAAAAGTGGAGAACAGTTCAGGCGTGACTTTACCGTTGGGTGCCGCCGTGTATGTGTCAGGAACTCATGCAGGTGGAAAGCCGCTTGTTGCACTTGCCGACGCAGACGGTTCATCCACTTACCCTGTTATCGGGTTGATTCACGATTCATCGGGTATTGCCAATAGCGCGAATGGATTCGTTATGGTCCTTGGAACCGTCGAAAACATTCCCGCTTCACAGTTCGTAGGTAGCAATCCTTCGGCTGGGGATTTGGTCTACATGTCAACCACGGTAGGTAAGTTGACTGTCGATGTCCCTACCGGCTCCGCAAAGGTGCAAAACGTCGGAGTCATTGCGAAGACCAACGTCAACGTCAGCGGAAATTCGGGAACGGCAAACATTCTCGTGCAAGGTCCCGGCCGGACAACTGACTTGGACACAGTTCGAACCGTGACTGCTGGTGGAAACACCCTTGCAGATTCCGAAACGCTTGCATTTACCGCAGGCGCGAATGTCACAATCAGCGAATCGGCTGGTGCCGTGACCATCGCTTCAACCGACACCAACACATTCCGAACCGTGACCGCAGGCGGGAACACTTTGGGTGCATCAGAGACCCTCGCATTTACCGCAGGGTCAAATGTCACGATTACCGAATCCGGTGGTTCTGTTACTATCGCGGCATCCGGTGGTGGTGGAGGCGGCGGAGATGAAATCGTTGACGCTGACAGCGACACAAAAATTCAGGTCGAGGAAAGTTCCGACGAGGACAAGATTCGTTTTGACACAGCCGGAACCGAAGCGATGATTATCGACGATAGCCAAAGGGTCGGTATCGGCACCTCTTCTCCGGAGAATCCACTCCATGTCAAGAATACCACTACGCTTGGCGATGCCGCCTATGCCGCACGATTCCAATCGGCTGAAGGCAATGTAGCCGTGACTCGCTACGGTGGCATTCACATCAACAACGATAACACCCCTCCTACCGATGGCGCGGCATGGGACACCAACCGTTGGCAAATCAGTCAGCGCGACACGAATCAATTGGACATTGCATACGGGGCTTCATCCAACACGAATGTTGGAACAAGCGACAACAAATTGCGAATCAAAACCGATGGTAAAGTCGGTATCAACTTGGGTGGAACCGACCCATCACAAGCATTGCATGTCAGCGGAACCATCCGACAGACGGGCGTGACAAGCAACGTGTTGGTTGCAGATGCCAATGGAGATATCGTTGCCGCAAGCAACCTTACTGACGCCGTTTTCATTACGCCGGGTAGCGCAGGGGCCGACGCATACGTCATTGTCGCTCCCGGTAATCCATCAGATTGGGCCGCCGCACCTCCGGCTACGATTCAAGAAGCAATCAACCGTATTGGCTCAGCATTGGCTGGTCTGACGGGTCCGATTCCTTGATGACCACTTCAAAGCGTAGGGCTAAACATGGCAGACCCGTTCGTTCCACCGTTCAAGACGGGGTTCGTCGACAACACCGCTCCGCAGGCGTCCACAAAGCGCACTTGCGTAGAATACCCATTCGAGTGGCATGACGGCAATCCCGATGATGAAGACCGCAACGGCTACGGTGTTTCTCTGAAAGAGGGGAAACTTGTCGTAGGCGGCAAGCCGTCTATCGGGGTAGCATCCCGCACCGATGAATACGACCCTTCCCTACAATGGGTGGTGGTTGGGGGTTTCACTCAAGTTCGTTCATTCATTGTAGAAGGCGCATCCGGATACCTCGACACTTCCGGCCTTCTCGTCGCCAAGCAAAAGTCTTCGAAGGCGCCACGAGGGAAGATTTGCATTGTAATTGAATCCATTGACGCTCCTGAAACGAGCAAGAAGATATTCCAACGCACGAAGTGCGTGAAAGAAGGTCGAGCCGACGTGTTGATTTGGTGATAGAATGGCGGTAGTGCAGAAGATGGAGTCCCCTTCCGGGGTGTTGCTTGAGAATGGATACCACAAGGTCGTAGAAGGGACCCTGAAGTGGATTGAATCAAAGCGTAGGTGGTATCTCCACTACACGGTTGCACACTACCTTGACCGTGCCGCACGCAAGAACAAGAAGGAACCGCTATTCTTTTCTTCCTTCTTGATGAAAGTGAACCTCACAGACGATGCCACGGGCAACCCCATTTCCCAAGCCTATGAGCATTTGAAGACCATGGAAGGGTTCGAAGAAGCACAAAATGTGTGAATCGTATGCGTCATTTCGCTTAAGTCCGATGCGAAGCCTACGGATACCATGGCAGACGTCACGGACGCAAAGCAGGAAGGCCGCAAGGTAACGGCTCAACAAGTGAACATCATTGCGGCAAAGGAGATTGCGAACCTTGTTCGTTCTACCCTCGGACCCATGGGCATGGACAAGATGCTCGTTGGCAACGACGGTAGCATCACCGTCACGAATGACGGTGCTACGATTCTCCGCGAAGTCAACATTACCCACCCCACCGCTCGCATGATTATCCAAGTGGCCAAGGCTCAGGAAGCAGAGTGCTACGACGGAACCACGTCCTCCGTCATCTTCGCAGGAGAACTGATGAAGCAAACCGAGGAACTTCTTGAGAAGGGTATTCACCCTACCATGATTGTTCGTGGTTTCAAGCAGGCCGCAAAGAAGGCTCTCGCACATCTTGATACCCTTGCGTTTGAAACGAGCGACTCTCTCAGAGAGGTCGCATTGACTGCAATGACCGGGAAGTCGGCCGAAGACGACGGAGACCACCTCGCTGACCTCTGTGTTAAGGCCGCCATTCGTTCCAAGCCCGTAGATGTGAACATCGTTGTTCGCCCGGGCGCACCGGTATCCGAGTCTTTCTTTGCAGACGGTTGCATTGTGGACAAGTCCAAGATGACCCATGCCATGCCGGATACCGTCGTGGGGGCCAAGATTGCACTCTTTGATTGCGAATTGTCCATCCCCGCTCTTGGTCAAGGAGTCAACATGTCGTTCAACGACCCTACGCTCGCGAACCAATACATCGCAGAACGCAAGGAGGAGTTGAACAACCTTGCCGAAGGCATCATTCAAGCAGGAGCAAACGTGGTTCTGTGTCTGAAGGACATTGACCCGGTTCTTGCTGAGGTCTTCACTCGTTCAGGAATCTACGCCGCTCGTCGTGTTGCCGCCTCTGACCTTGAGTCAGTTGCCGTCGCTACCGGTGCCGTCATCGTGAACAACCCCGCTGACCTTGAGCCCGCAGACCTTGGTGAGTGCGAGTCCGTCGAGGAGAAGAAATTCGACCTTTCCCCACGCCCTCTTTTGTTCTTCAATGGCGTTCCTAACGAAGAGGTTTCCAGCATCATGGTGTTCGCTCCTACGGAGCACCTTGCCTACGAAATTGGGCGTGCCCTCGACGACGCAGTCGGTGTCGTTCATATTGCTCACAAAGATAACGCTGTCGTGGCTGGTGGCGGAAGTGCCTACATGTCCATGTCTTTGGTCGTGAAGGATTTCGCGGCTTCCGTTGGTGGACGTGCGCAATTGGCCGTTGAAGCATACGGAGAGGCTCTTGAGGTGATTCCTGCTACCCTCGCAGAGAATTGTGGTCTTTCACCCATTGATAGTCTGCTCAAGTTGCGTGTCGCTCATTCGAACGGGAGCAATTCTGCCTACATCGACGCGTTTGAGGGTGAAATTTCCGGAAACACCGATGTAGTGGAACCCATGCGCGTGGTCAAGACTGCCGTTCAGGGTGCTACGGACACCGCCTGCATGATTCTTCGTATCGACAACATCGTGACCGCAAAGGAACCCGATGAGTTCGGAGTGTGATGATATGACAGAAGAAAACAACGAGACCCCCGCTGAAGCCACGAATCCTGCACCTACGGTGCGAGATTTGACCCTGAATACGCTCAATGCCCTTACCGCGCTACCTATCCGTTGCGTGAACATTGTGTTTATTCCCGAGACCGGAGAGTTGATGCTGAATCACACGCAGGGTATGCCAAGGCACGAGATTATCGGTCTGATGGAGGCGGTTCGCGATGAGACAAAGAAGTGATACACTTGGAATGATGTCAAACCCCCTTGTGGGAACCCTCCTTGACGGGAATGACCCTGAGTTGAGCGAGGAAATGATGATTGCTCGCGAAGAGCAAAGAGAGCATGAATTGAGGCTTCTTGGGACGTTCCTGTTTCAAGCATTTTTCCTCGCGCTCTGTATTCTTCTCTATGAGCGATGGGAGTGGTCTCAATTCAACAGTCTCTACGAAGCAATGGTGTTTTGGTTCACGGCTTCATTTGCCCTTCAGGCAGGTTTCTATTTCGTGTATCGCGCAGGGTTCGAGGACTCAAACAGTCATCGTAAGGGCCTTCGCAGGATGAGGCAGTCCAACAAGAGGCGTCTTGCACTCATCAAATACCAGCAAGAGAAGAACCAATTGGAACAGGTGTTGAAGCAACAACTCGTTATGTTCCAAAACAGCATGATTGAAGCCAATTCAGACGGAGTGATTACCGCTCAGGAGAACGACATGTTGGGAAACCAATTGGCAGAAGTCATGGCCACGATGCAACGGATGCAAACCGCGAGCGGACAACAGGCTCCACAGAAGGCTCTGACTCCAAACGACGTGGGTCTCGGACGAATGGACATCATGGGCCTGCCCATCGGTCCAAAGTTGACGGTGTCATCCATTCCCGATGGAGGCTTGCAGAATGGTCAGGTGTCCTTCCAAGGCGGTCCCCCGAATCCTCAATTGAACCTCCAGCCCTCCGGAACCCGCGAAGAGCAAGCAATCCGAAACGCCCAAGCGTTGGAGGCCATCAACGAGCAGGTTTGACTTGCGGAGCGATGACCCTCGCCGGTCATCCCTGCAAGAGAATAACGAAAGGAGGGAAGTGCCATCAGCATTGAGGGACAGGAAGCGGTATCTCCAAAGCAATTCGCGAAGACACTTGCTTTGACTTCACAGATGCTTTTGGAATACCATGAAGAATGGGGCGTTCACCACACCGTTGAGGTCACACGGTTGCTGTGGGTTCTCTCTGACCTCATCTATGCTGAGGACGAAGAAGGAACGAATATGTTCTTTCTCGACCTACGACGTTTTACGGAGGGCGGTTGATGTATGCCTCTCGGATACAACATCTTCAGAACGAATGATGATGAACAACGCGAAGCGATGTTTTCGCAACAGCAATTCGCTTCAGAAGGCATCACTTGGCACATCCGTATGCTGAAGTTGCGCTATTACGGATATACCACTCTGTGGGTTGTAGGCACCGCCTGTGTTGTCGCCTTGATTGACTATTGCATCAACCTCTTCACAGGGCACAACGGCATGCTTGGGTGGTTCATCACCCGATTCCTTGGGTGATGTAATTGGCAGGAGAAATCATTGTTGCCCACGGTATGTGGGAGGCGATTCGAAGTTCCCGTCAATACGTCCCCCACTCCGTAGGGGTGTATGGTGCCTCTATGACGGGCAAAACCACACTCGATAGGCAATTGACCACTCAGGGGGAAGTGCGTCCTCTTGGAGAAAATGATAGGACCCACCACAGACAAAAGCGTGGCAAGTTCGTCTTACCTCAACCTACGCACAAGCGCATCCGCAGTTCGGGTCTGAAGAAGACCGTTGTTTCGCGCGATTTAGGCGGTCATGTCGAATATCACGGAGCGTGGCTCAAAGACATGTGGGAGCGCAAGGTGAAGACTCTCGTCGTGGTTCTCGACCCCCGACACATGGAAGACGTGAACAACACAGAAAATCAAGTTGCCCTATCCTACCTTGCGAAAAGCCTACGCACCCAAAAAAGACCGAAGGGTCTTGGTCTGCGCAGAATATTTCAGCGCACTTACATGCCCCGCAGAATCATTGTTTTAATGAACAAGGCAGACATATGGATGGACCAAGACGCATTCGAGTTGTGGGAAAAAGGGTTCGTCGTCCGACACCCTGTTTTCGACGCCTTCCGTCAGACGTTCTATGAACTGCAAGAGATGAACGTTCCTGTCAGGATTGATGCGTGTTCTGCTTCGATAGGATGGAACGTGGATGATGCCATTTTTCGCGGTCTTATGGACCTTTGAGACCGATTGATTGATTTCCACGTGTATGTTGCATCATGACAGGAGGGGCGTAAAATGGGCTATCGAGACGAAAGAATGCTGAAGATGATGGAACAACTTCCGCAAAACAATGAGGAAGGCTACAATGCTGTCGTCCCGGTGGTCGAGTGGAATTTTTCGCAGACAGGCGACCCCATCAAAGACCGAAGAAAGAACATCAAAAACGCAATCAAGGCACTCAAACCCGTCAAAAGATGGTTTGCAGTTCCGGGTTGGGGCATGATTCCTCTGTTGGGAAGGTCGCAATGGAAATATTCCGTTGGAAACAGGTGTGTGATTGACGGCTGTGATTGCTCAAGTCTCGACTACGGTGAGTTGTGGGACATCTACTTCAAAGACTCAAATACCGGCATTATTCGCCCGTTTAGACCTTGGACCAAGGTTCTCCCCGGTAGAGGCACCCAATTGAGCGGAACGTATTGTCCTCAACACATGCAACTCTACCACCTGCTCACTCAATGGGTTGAGCAGGAAGCCGCAGAAAGCGACAAAGGTTTCTTCAAGCGAATGAAGGCGAAGGGAGTCGCCTTTGTTCCGATTCGCCGCGAGGAGGTGGTTCAGACCCATCCTCTGATGGTTAAGTGGGAGCAAGCCTTCATCGAGGCTCAAAAGGACGGTATTCCAATCGTCCACTACAAGAATCCGATTACCGGAGAAAACGACATTACCATGCTTGTTTTCGACAACCGTATTCTGCAATCGACCACAGAGAGGGCCAACACCATCTCAGGAAAGGCGTTTGTAGAGACTCAACCGGAGACGGAAGTGAATTAAGCGTATGCTACATGGGGTGAAACACATGGGACTTTGGGGAAGCAACAATCAAAGCGGAAATGGCCTCATGCCGGCCGGCATGGGTGGCGGTCCAACCGACGCCCAAAAGCAACTCTTCTCGCAAGCGGCACAGGACTCAGGTCTTGCCGCTATGGGCATGGGCATGATTGACCAAGCAACGAACAAAATGAGCAATGAAAATCAAGTTCAAATGTTCTACAACCTGATGGCTACCCATCCCAATGAGGTGTCCCTCTTCTTCCTTCACTACCCTGACTTCATGAAGAATATCTTCGAAACGTTCAGACTCATCATCCGACAGGAACTTTACGCGATGTTCAATTCGGAAATGATTCCCCAATTCAAAGTCGACTCAACGAAGGCAGTCGAATTGGGCTATTCCACTATCACACAAGAGAACATCGACGCGGCTATCGCAAAAGCAATCCCTCTTCAACAGATGCAAATGGAAGTATCACAGGCTGACATGCAAGCCATGCAACAAATCAACAACGCAAGCATGGGCATGGTCCAACAAGGCATGAACCAACAGCAGATGATGTATCAGCAACAAATGCAACAGCAACAGATGATGATGCAACAACCGCAAAGACCCGGCATGGGAAGCACGATTGGCGGATTCGGTGCTTCCCTCATCCGCGGAACGCTTGGTTTGCCCCCTGTCCAACAGCAACCCATGATGGGATACCAACAAATGCCGCCCCAAATGTGAGGCGGTTGAATGGTGAGGTTTCCTGAACAAGACCCTCGGCAACTTCCTGAGTTCCCGACAACTTCGCTACAACAGCGATGGCGAGTCAAACAGACTGAAGCACTCACCGCTCGACGCACATGGAAATCTACACAAATGGGCCTTGTGGCTCTATGCGCTCAATTCAAGACCTTCCTCACCCGTGAATTTGGCGAGGACTACCTCAGCGGAATGGCCACAGAGTTTGAAGCAGTTGACTTGGGTGCCACCAACTCTGCTCCATTCGTGAACGCAGTTCGAGTCCTTTTGGGGCCTTCTCGGGATATTCAACCGCCCTCTGCACCGTCTGAAGGAGCAACAGAAGAACAGATTGAGGCTTACAACACGAATTTGGCCTCATACGAGTTGGCTGTCGAGAATCTCAAGTCATATGCTGGCATGTCCGTTCCGGATGCTGAAACTGCAAATCGCATTGTGACTCTCGTGGTTAAGTTGCGACAATACAGGCAGTCCGCAGAGGAAGCAGGCTTGGAATCAATGCAATACGCAATGGAATCAGTCTGTCTTGGAGAAATTCCATCTGCCGCTATCCTTCGAGACCTTTCCTCAAATGCACTCGCATGGAAAGGGAAAACGGTCGCCCAGCCGATTGATTTTACCTCCTTTGGAGCATCAAGCGACAATCCTGCCTCTTGGAACGGGCAGATGGCTTTCCATATGCTCTTGGTCACTCCGTGGCTTAAGGGCTTCAAAAGAGACCTGATAACACAAGAATACAGGACATATCAGAGAATCAGAGACAGCACTACATCCACCGAAGCAGAAAGGAGACAATACAGTTGGACATGGGCGTTTCGCACTTGGGCAGAACGTGCCTTCAATGTGAAAGTTGACGAATTCGGCTATTACCGAGACTACCAAGGTGGCCGTCTTTACCTTGGAGTCACGACCATGTTTTACGCCAAAGCATACGGTCGCACGGCTGAACCTCTGTTGTTTTGGTCCACACATAGCAAATACCGTCTCCATGCGACCAATATGGGAGCAAAGGGAATCGTGGTAGAATTGTCAGAAGTGGACGCAAGGATTGGTGCACCTTCATCCAACACTACGACTGTTGCTCGATTCTACTCAGGAACGACCGGTTCAGCAATTGCTCAGGTGAAGTCAGTCTTCCCTTACTTGATGGATGTAGAGGAAGGAAACAATCCCAAACTCGACAAACTCATCGGAGAGACTGTCTCTCAACAGAAGATTACGCGAGCAGGCGCAGAGTTCGCAAAACAGCCTGCCTCTGCAAGAGCAGGATACAAGTTCGTGGCGGCTACGAAAACCATCTTGGCCTTCCCGGGAACCATTCTCTACAAGCCTGAATTCGATTCAATGCAGTTGTTTTCCTCCAACATCAAAGCAGGGTTTGATTCAAACGACCCGGAATTCGAAATGTGGTATGCATATTCAAAGAAAATCAACGCCGGGGCGAGTGCGTCGAATGCCAGAATGCTCCGAAACAGATTGCTCGGAGTCGCCAACAGCCTCGGTGATACCAAATACACGGTGTTTGCAAGTGGTGGGGAGAAGGTCGAACATGGCAATCTCGGTCCATCTGAGCCTTTTTCATGGTCAAAATTCTTCGACAAGAAGGAAATCAAGCCTCTTGTCAAGCAATGTGTTCTTGGTGTTCCGAACATCCACAAAGATGCAAGAGTCATCACGTCGTTGAGCATTTCACTCGTTCCCTCACATTTTGAAACCGCTATCCGTCAAATCGAAGCGAGACTCAAAGAGGTCTCAGGCTCTCTCGAAACGAAAAGGAGCATGACCGGTAGAGACTATCAGGTGCCTACAGACGAGTGGGCCAATCTCAGCAACGCTCTGATTGCTCTCACTTCGGGCCATTGGGCTATGGAAGGGGCGTGGGCTCGCACAGGGGAGTATTATTCAGGGGACTACGGCGGTTCCACATTTGCCTCCATGGGAATACCCCTTTCACCTACGCGCACAGGGAGGATGAACGATGGGAATGCCAACCTCAAGGGGATTCTAAGCGTCCTGAAGGAATACGGCGTGTATGATTTGTCGGGCATCAAACCGGCATTTGAGGGCCCGGTGAATGACTTCGATGACGTGGCTAACATCATGTCGGACTTCCGCAAAGCCTACCCTGACGTTTCTGAACTCGTCATGCCCGACACAGAGAACCCCGAAAATCTTGTTTTGGCCGCACGCGCTTTACATACCAACGTCACATCACTCTCAGTCGGTAAATTCGTTGACATTCCGAAAATTGCTGAAGGGGAATACGGTTCATACATGGTTCGTCGCGTCCCCATCAATACCAAGGGTGTTTCCGGCAAGACATACAAGTTCGGAGACATGAAATCTGCAATGTCGAACGTTATGCTCTCCACCAACTCATATGACATGGTAGTGCCATCAGGAATGAGTGGTGTTAGCATGATTTACGGCTTCGGTGGCCTTGCGGCCGCTGGAATTCTCACATATGCACTTCTGCCAACGCTGGTAGGGAGGAGAGCGTGATTAAACGACAGCCCTAAGACGGGAAACGTATTCGGTGGTAATGATGGACCTCGCATCTCAGACTCAGCGGCATCTCACGATGCGAGCCTTCGGCTCAACTTCAAACGGCTCACAACCGCCATATCACCCCTCTCTTGGGAACGCTTTTTCCGCTACGCCAAACAAATTCCAGAGCATGGGGATGGTAGTTTCGGGAGATGCACAACGCGTTGCCGCAGAAACCGGACCAAAGACCCAACCGATAGATAGTGGGCTCAATTACGAAGGACTCTCGGGTCCTGCCCAGCATGTATTGCACCAATACCAAACGCAGATGTCTGTGGGCGGCGTTTCTGCTGGCCTTGCCGCAGGCTTGCTTCTTGTCTATGCTGGTCTCGACTTCCCGTTTGCTGAACGCGTCATCAAGGGAATCAAAGACATCCGTCTTGACCGCGCTTTCCGCGGGGTTGCTCTTATCGGAGGCTCCGCACTCGTGGCACAAAATTGGGGTGGGGCCTGAATGGCATACAGAACTCCTCAGCAATTTGGCAGGAAACTACCCCCCGGTCTCGGTGAAATCAACCTCGGTGCTACACCCGATTCCCCCATTGATATGGATGTAGACGACTTTGCCGTCGAAGGAGACATGGGAGAAATGCCTTCTATGGGGAGCATTCCCAATGCTAAGCCCGTTGGAGCCGCGAAAATTGGCCAAATCAAGCAACTCGGTTCTGCGGGTGGTCAGAAGATGTCGAACTTCTTCCAGCATCCATTCACTCATCTCACCATTGGGGTTATCGCTGGCATGGTTGTTGCAGATATTGCATCAGACCGATTCGTAATGCCCATCCTGAAACACCCCGCCACCACCCTTGCAATCACAAGCGCCGGAACCCTCGGCGTTCTTTCAGTCGTTCACAGGTGAGATACATGGTCAAAGTAGGAGATTTCAACAAGCAGATTGCCCGGACCCTTGGTTCTCGTGCACGAATGACGGCTGTCAGGAACAACATCGCCGCTATGCGCGGTGCTTCTTACTACCCTCATGAGCAAGACCGGCTGAACATGGAGGTCAAGGCATTGGGTGCATTGAGCAAAGAAAACACCCAAAGACTCGACCGAAACGGTGACGGCCGTCTTTCCTTTTTCGAGCGGGTCACCGCCGCCCCTTTTGCGCCTCTTCCCATCCTGTTTTCTGAAGGAACCTTCGATGCAGAGAGTCACGCGCAATACCTTGAAAGGGTCTCTGAAATGGATTCCCTTACAGAGAGCGAGATTGGGCGTCTACGTCTGCTCAACGAACTCGTTGACCAACGCAAACAAATGTATGCCGCTTATGAAACGAAGGCGGACCGCTACAACCGTGCCGTCAAGCAACTGAACAGTTATGACATGGACACCCGTGCCGCCATGAACGCATACCTCAAGTCCATGAAAGCATTGAGGGACACAGGAAATGACGCTTACCTCGATATCCCTTTCAATGCTGAGGACCAGCGAACATACACCGAAATCAATGCCCAATACCAAAGAGAGAGTCAAGAGATTCGCGATTTGAAAGATGAAATCAGCAAAATCGAAAGCGAGTTGTCTGCTTTGAGAGAAGACATCGCGAAGCAAGATTTGGCAATCAAAGAGGCCGCAAAGATGGCTGGCGTCGATATGCCCGGTGTGGGAACGGCCGCCAAAGAATACATCGGCAGTTCAATTCCACCGTTCCTGACAGGAGGAGCAATGGCCGTCGGTATCCTGATGGTGATTGCTTACGCGCGTGGCCCAGCGGCACCCCAGCGTGCTCGTCGTGGTAGTGCGCTTGACGTGTTCACCGGTCGATGATAGGTTGCCAACCGCATAACCTATAAACAATCTCGAAGTGGCTCCTTCGATGAAGGAGAATATTACCGCCGCCATGGAGAACCTCTTCGAGTGTTTCGAAGAATACCTGATTGAGAAATACGGACTGATTGATGTGCAGGGGAAGGGTGCCGCCCCTACCTTCATTTCTGCTTCCAACATGACTGATAGTCCTGACAACTCAACTCGAGGGCCCATTACCCCGGTAAAAGAGCCCGGTAAGGCTCCCGAAAAGAGCAAGAATATCTCCCAAGAGGAGTCGGGTCTTGTGACTCAAGCCTTGGACACCGTCTGCAACATTGGACTTTGGCAGGGAATGACCCTCCGCGAGATGTGGGAGGAAAACGCCGCTGGAGAAGAACACATCAGAATCTTCGCCAAGTCCCAACTTCCTATCGCAAAGCAAGCGAAGGTCGTCGTCAACTTCTACGAGGGTAAAGCATGAAAGGCGCAAAACGACCCCGTTCCTCTTCTTTTGAGGTGAAAGCGGCCGAACGAAGGAGGCAATACCTCCTCACCAAAACCGATTCCATGAAGCAATGTTCTGCATGTGAATCGTTGTGGCCACGTATGGACCTGCGTCAAGGGAAGTGTCCAATCTGCATCGGGAGGTTCCGACGATGAGGTTCGGTAAGCCCTTCCGTGTGGAGGCATTCACCGATGAAACAGGGTGGCTCCTGTATGCTCTTGCTGACGACATAAACACCGCTCGTCTTAAGGCCGCCAACGCATTCACCGTGACCAAGCACACCCAAATCCGTATTGTGGAGGCAAAGGCATGATTTTCGAAGCGATTGTCTGCGTGGGAGGACTCATTTTTTTCACCCTCGTCGTGGAATATTTGACGAGAGAGAAACCAAAAGAGGCAATCGTCCAATATTCTCGTGGTCATGTCCCTCACCCTATTGTGCCCGAACCCAACAATTTGCTTGAGGACTCCGAATGAAATTGCGGCTGGAAGTGAAGTGCAAATGTGGGCGGCTGGGCCGCTTGACGTCTACAGGAAAAAGGACAGAAGACGGCAAAATGGTTTGCAAGTTCGTATGTTCATGCGTTTCACCCTCTGTGAACTTCGCCAATCCCTATGTTGATACATAATGGTTCGCAACGGTTATAGCCCGTCCACACATGGCCTATAACGAAGGGAAGATTATGTGGTATCTGCTGATTGAATGCAAAGAAAACACGCCGAAGGTGCTTTACATGTGCCGTTCGAAAGAGGAAATGAAGAAGTTCACGAAGGCTCTTGATACAGCCGGAGCACACTTCGAGGGCGAATTGTCGGTGGTGTCGTTCGATGCCGAGTGATGGTTGGACTCTTGGCAACGTGTCCTATTCAATGCTTTCTACGTGGCTCACCTGCCGCGAGAAGTTTCGTCTGAAGTATGTTGAGCGCCTGAAGGAACCCGACGGTATCTATTTCCCTCAAGGAAATACGATTCACTCCGCGCTCTACGACTTCCACCAAACGCCCGACATTGACAGCGAATTGCTTCTGTCCATGGCTGAAACGTATTGGAACAACGAAATCGAAGGTCGTGAATTCTACGACTTCAAAGGGAACCGTCTTGACGCTGAGGACATCGAGAAAGCATACGAAGACACTCTTCGATGGCTTCGAGGATATGTCGATTCTGTGAAGGCAGGGGACTTCCCGCTCATCAATTTCGCTACGCCTCCTGAACAGGATGTTTCCGGCGATGTTGAAGGAACCGGATTCACCGCTCGCGGCTACGTTGATTTCTTCCCGAAGGATGTGACCATCATGCCCTCCGGAGAAATCCTGATGGATTGCAAGGACGGTAGTGTCCACATTGGGGATTTCAAGACGGGGTCCAAGAAATTCAACGCATGGAACCAAGTGAAGGCCGACATTGACCTCCAGCCCACCGTCTACGGATACGTCATGGGAAAGAAGCGCATGACCTTCCACTACGTCGTCATCGAAAAGACGGCTTCCCACGAGAAGCCCTCTCTCAAGCACATCATCACCAAGCGGGATGAATCTGACTACACCATGTTTGAGAATATCGTCAAGGAATTCGAACGCTCGGCAGACCGTCTTAACCAATACGAAAACGGCATCTTCTTCCCCGAACCCTCCATGGGATTCGGAAGGTTCTGCTCCAAGTTGTGTTCCTTCAAGGAAACCTGCTGGAAGACCAATTTCGCTAAGGAGGAAGAGGATGGCGACAATTGAGGAAATCACCATCATCGGACTCTTGGCCATCTTGCTGATTTTCGCTTTGCGAAATCACTTGATGATGAATGCCATGGGACAGATGACCTTCGGCACGATGGGCGAAGTCCTTGCATTCGTTGAAGACGTCAGGGATAGACTCCAATTGGAGGCCGAACAGATGAAACAGGAAGGCGTCGACAACACCGGAGAATGGAGGGATTGGGATAGCAACTGAAATCATCGGATGGGAGGACTTCACCTGTCCCGATTGCCACGCCCGCGACGATGTCGTTTTCGAAGTCCATGGTGAATTGATGTTCAAGCACATTCGGTGTTGTGACCACATTTTGGTGGAGGTAGCATGATGCTTTGGGACCCTGTGTTTGGTTGGGATTGGGACAGAATTCGTCTCCTTACCATGACATTTGGGTTCCTTTACCTATTCACCGGGTTCATTTCTGCTACGGAGGGTGGAGAATTCTTTGACCCGACCTTCGCAATGATTGGTTGGGTCAGAGCCAACGAGGTCCCTGTTCTCATCGGTGCAACCGTATTGAGCATGGCAATATTCGCGTTTTGGAGAAGGGAGGTTGGATGGTAATGGTAGCCGTCATGTATGCCTTCAAAGACACCGAGAAAATGACTCTCGACATCCTTGAGCCGTTGCTGAATCTTGCCGCCGTAAATCACCAATTGAAAGTCGAAGGAGTGTATGCAGATGGATTCGAAGTGCCAAGAGGAGGATGGACTGAACTCGTCCGAGACAGAGAAGCCATGGGGATTTCACATGTCATCATCGCGAACCTTACGAAATGGGATTCCGAGCCGAGCGCACTATTGCGAGATTTGGGCCCTCTCATTGATGCCGGAGTCACCTTCGTGGTGGCGCAGGCTCCGTTCATTGACGGCGGGCTGGTTCACGATGCGGGGACGCTCGCGCAAGCCATGATTGTCATTGAAGCAGGACAATATTACCGCGACGTGAAGGGGTTGCGTATTCGTGCAGGTCAGAAAGTGACTGACAAAAACGTCGGCAACACCCCCTACGGAATGAAGAACGTCAACGGAACCCTTGTCATTGACAACGAGGAAATGGAGAACGTTCGCCACATCATGCGAGCCCACCTTGCTGGTATCTCAGCAGGAGACATTTCGAGGGCTTTGGGACCTTTGTTCAATTACGACAAGGTCTACCACGTCATTCAATATTGGTCAGATAAGGCGGGGTGGCGATGATGGCAAAGAAGGTCAAGAATTTGATTCCCGAGCCGAGCAACAAAAGCATGGCTGACCGCCTTGGGTTGAGCGACATCAGCCTCAACATCACTCTCGCTGACAACGCCAAAAACGCTGTCGACGACCTCCGCTCTACCATTCAGGTAGAAACCGAAAAGACGCGTCACATGATTCTGTGGCTCGCAATCATCCAAGCGGGAGCGACCATCGTTGCCGCGTCATTTGCCCTTGTAGTGTAGTTTGGATATCACTTTGGCTTGCGGAGCCAATAACCCCGGTTCAAATCCGGGCAGGGGCGCCAAATCATCTTCAATTTGTGTTCTTTATATACTGTCGCGATTCCGATTGCGTCAAATGCCATGTAGAAGATATTCCTGATTCAAAGAATGTCTTGATTACAATGTGTCGAGATTTGAATTCCGCATATGCGGATTCAAATCCGTTATGACCGATGCGAATCATGGAGCACCATGAAGAGGGAGGATATCCGTAAAATGGTCAAAGCCATCAAACCGAGATACCGAAAAATCCTCCTCGTATTCTACTATTCCTTGGGCTTCTACAAAGACGGAGAGTTGCAATTCTACAAAGGCGGGTTGACGGATAACGTTCCGAAACGACTCTACGATTTACGCTCGTATGTGCAAAAGAGAGGCTATACCGTCGATTTCGAACGCGACCCACACATCTTTTTTTCGTGGAAGGCGGCCAAGAAGTTCGAGAACAAATTGCTTGCTGAAGAATCCATACGCACCGAATCGCCGTTCGGATATTTCAACGGACACACGGAACTGTTCACCGTTGAACCCCTTGGTTTCTGCTACGACAAGGGTTGGGCTGAACCGAATTGGGAAGGGTATTGGGACAACTTCGACGGTGGCGTTCATCATCCTGCTTGGCACCTCGGCGGTTGGTTGTTCGAAGACTAAAACCAACCTGCTCTCGCTGTCTTGGATTGATTGATTGAGGTGGGACGTCCCGCCACCAATGACCGGCACTACCCGGACCGGGCGAGACGAGACGCCCCGTAGTCGGACCGAAGTCCCACGGAGGTGATTCGCCCGGCGATTTCGGATTTTGTGCTCTGTATTTGAAATCTCCTGAACACACCCCCCAAAGAATCTGAAATTCCTACGATTTACCCCCCATTGGAGGGGGTTCTTGAGTCCGAGGAAATGGTAGTCTCCCTCAACTGTAGTCACCCTCGGGCCACATCCTTCATATCCAAGGTGGGAATGGTTCTGTTCGGGCCGGAGAGTTCTACTTCTTCTTCACACGCATGGCTTCTCACCGTGATACCTCCGCTCTCCGGCCCACCTCTGTCTCACACAGGGCGAGCGTAGCCAAGTTTCCTTGATTTCTGCCCCGAATAGGGGGTGTTGAGGGGTATGACACGTTAATTGGAGGCCCCCCATAGACTTATACCCTCAATTAACATGCCTCGGGGCATGAAGAGGGCCTCGCTCGGTGGTAAGTCATGCGTGATTTACTGTCGAACTTCGACAGACAAACAGGAGACAGGACTCGACACCCAATATTTCGATTGCCGCGCTCAGGTAAGTCGCCTCGGGATGGATTTGGTGGTGCCGCATCCGGAGGAAACTACGGTTGAGGGAGACTATGATTTCCTCGGATACGGGCACATGCCGGGAGGCTGGTTCGATGAAGGGCAGTCAGGAGGGCTCGACCCTCTCGAAAGACCGGGCTTTGCAAGCATGATTCGATTCGTTCGAGAGCAAGAAATCCCTGTCATCGTCCTGTATCACAACGACCGTCTCGCCCGTGACGTAGAGTTGACCCTTCGTGTGGTGCGCGAATGCAAGGAAGAGGGTATCGAATTCCTCTTCGGAAACCTGCCTGATATCAACATCGACACCCCCGAAGGAAAGATGCTTTTGACCCAAATGTCATCGGTCGGTGAATATTTCCGAAATGACGGAAAGCGGAAAACTCGTGCCGGAATGGCGCGTTTGCGGGCTGAAGGAAGATGGCTTGGAGAAACCCCCTATGGATTCTATGCAATCACCAAGAACGAGGATGAAAACGCCTACGGAGAATTGCTCTATGATTTCGCTGAACTTGACGGACTCGTCAAATTGTTCCGTCATTTCACGACTTCGCGGCCCCCTTCCTACGCCGGAACTGCCAAGTATCTGAATGAACAAGGCATCCCTACACGGAGAGGTGGTCAATGGACCCGCACTCATGTGCACAAGTTGCTCACAAAGGCCGTGATTCGGAGGAATAGAGATGAACTCGGACGCAAATTCGGAGAATATTTCTCCGACGAAATCACCGAAGGAGATGAAGAAAATGAAGATGACTGAAGGAGAAAGAAAGGAGACAGAATGGTGGTGCAATCACCATAAGAACAACGCAGGTTATCTCGCCATGATGTGGCGAAGATATTTCGACGCGATTGACGAGGGGGACCAAAAGAGGTCTGATGAAGTCCTCACCATGATGCATGCACAATTGCCTGCGTTCGAACAGGCGGTGAAGTGATGGGCTACAAAGACGAGGTCAAGCGTGACCTTGTTTCGTGGAACGAGAAGACTCAACGTATCTTCTTCGATGTGCTTCGTAGTGCTGACGCTGACATCAAAGAAGCCGTCATGTTTGAAATGACGACTCAAAGGCTCGCAGAGTTTGCGACACATCGTGATGAAAACCTCATCCGGAAGTCGTTTGAGTCAATGGTGAAGGTAGCCCAAGGCCGCCGCGAATTGCTTGACGAATTGGCAAGCATGGTTGGCTCCTCTGAAACATATTCCAAATTGGACCTCGATTGGGTTCTTCGATACGGAGCAGAATTCTATCAACCAACCGTGGACAAATCCTTTGAAAAAGAGCGAAATCGTGTGTTTGAGCGCATGAAAAGTGCTGGAATAAGGCACCGTGTGAACAGCATCATTGCCAATATGCCGAATGAGAACGATGATAACCCATACGAAGCATCGGATTGACATGGGCAAGTCCTATTACACCTACGAAGGAAAGAAGAAGTCCCTTGGTGGACTTTCGAAAATGTTCAACGACCTTGTTCTCGTTGAAGACGAATGGGTAGAGGCCGTGCGTGGTCAATTCCGACAAAGTGGATACCAGCACTTCCTCGCTTTCGTCAAGAAAATGGTTCGTCATGAACTGTCTGTTGACCTTACCGACGCTCAGGCGTGGTTGGTCATTCACGACATCACCAATGACGGCGTTCCCATGGCTCTACGTGATGTGAGCAATGACGAAGACGCAAACGCCGCCAAGATTCTCAAGAATGCTGTTGGAGTGGTCGCAAACACCGTGATGGCTCCTGTTGACGCCACGGTTCAAGCCATGCAAGCGCCGTTCAAGAAGTCCACTCGCGACCAAGAAATCGCTGACGAGTTGCCCTCTGAAGAAACCGTGGAAGAATGATGGCTATAGATTATTCAAAGTAATCTCTATAAGTCAAGTTGCAGTCGTCGCTCCATGCGAGCGAAGGTTCCCGTCATCCAATACCTCGGAATGGTTGCTCGTTGCAAGCAAAAGCGGTTCTATTTCGAACTGACTCAGCATCCCGTCAGCGAAGGATATGTTCACTTCGATGATGAACCGTTTGGCGCAAACAACATGCATGTGCTGAACACTTTGCTTTCCTACCTGAATGCTGGCCGGGCGTGTCCTCGGTGCGGTAGCATGGAAACGGTTCCTTCTCCTTATCGTGGTGTGGAATACCATGTCTGCATCGACTGCTCGATGCGTTGGGAGCCGTCTGCATCCTTGCCGGTTCAATTCAAAGGAATCAACACCCCCGTCTACGCCAAAGGGAAAGAACAGGAAGAATGGACAGGGGTTGACGCACGTAAGGTCGGAGAAGCCGGTCTGCTCGAAGGTTGGCATCGGGCGTCTTCCGAGAAATACGCATGTCGTTGCCCCGTCCACCAAGGACAAACTACGACGAGCATGGTGGTGTTCAACGATGGACACTTCCATTGCCACATGGGTTGCTCCACAACCGAAATTTACCGTGTCATCAAAGGACTGTGGGAAAACAGGGGGCCGGCAAATGATGCGTGAACACGTGTATGCTACGACCCAAACCGCGAGCAATTTTCGCGCCGATGTTCGTGCAGATATCGATAGAACGTTCGACGATGACGGCAAGGTTCTGTGGTGGGTCAAGAATTACAACATCGCATGCTATTGGATTCCTTTCAAGCGGCTCATCGTAAATTTGCCTGTTGCCACGGTCGGAGAATGGGCTCAAATCCGCAACGAGCAAGGAAATTCATATCGGGTGACGTATCACTTGCTTACGGCCTTGAAAGAGGCTGGTGCATCTGAACTCCTTGAATTCAACGAAGGAGCGAGGACTGAGTTGGGCAATGTGGTGGCTGAATTGTTGAACCACTACAACAACGCGCTCAAGAAATTCCCTGTTGACGGCATGGAGGAATATCTTCCGGAGGAAATCGTATGAATGCATTGAACCCCAACCCCAAGATTTTCGACTACAAGACGACCTACCCCCCTGTCTCTGACATGTGCAAACAGACAGGAATGTCCTCTTCGTTCTACCAAGGGGGGTATTTTTCTCCCTTCACCAACAACTATCATGAGTCTCCTGTGCACACAGAGAAAGAGGAAATTCGTCAGTCGATGAGCATGGAGGAAATCTATGGGTATTGGTTTTGGGGGAGTTGGATGGAAATGGAAGACATTCTACCGGAGGAATTGCGATGAAGAGGGTGACGATTGGCCAACTCGTCGGCCATCACAGCGAATTGATTCAAATCCCCATCGCGAGGTGGATGCCTGTGGGAACTCGTGTGGTCTCTCGTAGGACTCCTTTGGGCTACGTGTATGATGTGGTCCTCCCTCCACTTGAAATGGAAGACATTCTACCGGAGGAATTGCTGTGAAGTGGGAAGGAATTTCAATGGTAATAGACGTATTCAACCGATTGCGAGTCGGTGACATTGTCTCAAGTGAAGAGGGCTTGAAAATCATCACCGAGGTCGTCGAATTGGAAAAACATCCGGGTCAAACCGCCTATCTGAAAGTGAGGGATTTCTGCTATGAAGAAATTTTGCCGGAGGAATTGCGATGACACGCCCCCGTTGGATGTGGTCCGATGCAGATGGGAGCGGCCAAAGCCGCCATCTTCGCGAAGACCGCGATGATTGCTTCTTTTGTGACAAAGAAGGTTCCCGTAAAATCGACGTCGTCAAAGGAGTCATTGCGACTGAGGTCAACTTGAGCATGAAGATGCAAGCCATGAAGGAAATCGGGGACAATGACATGTCCGTAATTGTGGTTTGTGACATGTGTATCAACCGCATTGTGGGTTCGTTTGCCCTGTTGAAGCAGGGTATTCAATCGAAGGAGGAAGAGTGAATGGTGACTATCATCAACAGCGTGCTGAAGAACGGACAAGACATTGGACTCGTCTCTGTGAGGTGGCGCGACCAAGACGGCACCCGTCGTGAGGACATCTTCCGCCACAATCCATACGTCTACCTTGACCCCAACAACATGAAGCAATTGGCGGCTCTTGGAGAGGTGCAAGCAGGTCAACCTCGTATGTCCTATCCAATTTCTCAGCCTGCCTTCATGCGTCGCTTGCAAGAGTGGAGTCGCAAGAAGTCCTACGAAAACAAAGCGAAGTGGATGAACGGTGTCAAAATGGACGGCGTTGTTGGATACGAAATGGACTTGGATACAGTCACGAGGGAAGGCGACGCTTTGACCCGTGTGGAGTTCCGTGACGCTCGTTCTCGCTCTTCTTTCCGTCGTGCGTATGACGGCCTGTATGCGTCGAGGACCAAGCACGAAGAACAGTTCTGCATTCGTCCTCCTATGGACGAAGAATCGTTCAATTCGATGTTCAACGATGCCCCCACGCACACGCTCTATTTCGACCTTGAATTGCTCCAATTCTACGGGGACGGAGACTTCCCTCGATACACCGACATGCGTCATCCTCGTCATGATGTGCAGATTGGTCTGAACAAAGCAGGGTTGCAAGAGATGTCCATGATTGCCGTTTATGCCGATTGGCTCG
>Ga0160423_10001062_pt1 | contig 22843 bp, 16 predicted proteins | sample CRUFie14St8metaG_FD_108191 | JGI IMG/M metagenome (GOLD analysis project Ga0160423, IMG submission 108191) | Marine microbial communities from the Costa Rica Dome - CRUD Field 142mm St8 metaG | ecosystem: Environmental > Aquatic > Marine > Oceanic > Photic zone | place: Costa Rica: the Eastern...
CGAACGTGGCGTTTGATTTGGCCGCAGGGGAGTACGAGGTGGTTGTCGGAAACCAGGGCGTTTGTGCGGACACGTTGCAGTTCACGATTGAGCAATCCCTCCCTCTGAATTTGGCGTTGATTGACTCGACATTTGCCGATTGCGGATTGGACAACGGGGAAATGGTGGTTTCTGCCGATGGGGGTGTCGGGCCTTACGCGTACAGCTGGGAGCCTGGTGTTTGGACGCCATCTGGAGCGTCGCAGTTCACCCTGAGTGCAGGGCCCAACACCGTCATGGTGATGGACGATCTGGGGTGCACCGTGGAGGCGACCTTCGATTTGGGTTGTGATGAGAACGTGTTGGTGGTGCCCTACGAGTTCATTTCGCCCAACGGCAACGGCGCCAACGAGACCTGGGTGATTGAAAATGGGGCGCAGCACGAGGACTTGCGCATCAGCGTGTACAACCGATGGGGTGTGGAGGTCTTCTCACACGAGGGTGCTTACCACAACACATGGGGAGGCACCGCCCGCAACGGCAACGTCTTGCCTTCGGCGACGTACTACTGGGTGGTGGAATCGGAGAGTGGGCTGTTTGCCCCTGTCCATGGCTTCCTGGAGATTCAGGCGCCTTGATGGCAACTGTATCACCTGTTGACGGTGCCGGGACAGGGGCTGCTCTCAACCCCATAAAGCATAGGCGCGCCACGTGGCGCGCTTGCTGTTTTTCAGCAGCTAGACTTATGTCGTATCTTATTGGTCCTCAAACCAAGACCAATGAAACGACTGATTTCTGTGATGATGTGTGCTGTGAGCCTCGGAGCGGCAGCGCAATCCACAATTAACTACCCCTACAACCCAGACGAAGACGCCAGTGGTCAAATTGAAAACAATGACCTCCTGGGCTTCTTGACCGTGTATGGAAATACTTTTGCTCCAGGTGAACCAACCATCACTGGCTGCAATTACACAGGATGGGCAATCAAAGGGGGGGCTCCCGCAGTGTTTTTGATGAATGAAACGCTTCCCGAGGGCTACTCTTACGCAGCCAACCAAGTTTGTGCAGCCAATGTTGTGTTGAGCGATTCGTACTGCATTGACAATGCGTGGGACAATGTTTGTCAGGACGCCTACGAGGAATGCATTGAACAAGGTGGGTGCGAAATGACCTTGAGTGCCTACCTGTCCTCACTGTCGATTCGCATGGATTCACTGGAATCAGCCTTTGCGCCAATGGATGACTTGATCATCCAGGGAAGCCTAACTGTCAATCAAAACATCACTGTTGGGGGTGGTTTTGCCATTGGTTCTTTGTCGGTAGGCAACTTCATTGACTCTACTGCAATTCAATTTGATTCTTTGAAGACCTTCGTGGATACCACACACGTCAGGCTCGATTCCTTGGAAACATTCATGGATTCTGCACTCGTGAGGCTTGACACACTGGAAAACAGAACACCCCTGCAAGGCAAACCAGGCTACGACGGCAATTCAAGTGTGTGGCGGGGTGTGGCTGCCAATGCTGTCCCACCTCAGGGTTCCTTTTCTTGGGATGAAGACCTGAATACCCTTGTGGTGAGTGCCACCAACCAAAACAACACCGATATGGCTGGTTGGATCTCTGCGATTGACGCGGGTGATGTTCTAACGATCCGGAAGGCCGAGGAATCTGAAACGGAAGCATTTTTCCAGGTTGTGAATTCGCAGGTAATTCCAGGACCAACGGAGCCTTGGCAGATTAAACTGGACCTGCTTTCTTCCTCCGAGGATTTTTTCCCTTTGGATACTACAGATTATTTCATTGGCTATTCTAGGCGAGGCGAAACCGGACCCGTTGGTTATCCAGGCGAACAAGGAGCTCCTGGTATGCCATCAGGGTTGGGATTCAATTGGACATACAGTGGAGCACTTTACCCGCCTCAAGGCAGCGGCAGCTTCACCCTTCCTGGTTCCTTATTGAATCTTGATGCTACAGTTTACAATGAGGATGGGGTGCCCATTGATGTTTCCTCTGTCATCAACTTGATTGAGGTAGGAGATCTGTTGTACATCAAGAGTCTTTCATCTCAGTTTGAGATGGCAGTGCTTTACGTCAACGATAGAAGCATAGAACTATTTACGGGTGCAGGGACGTTTGGGATAGGTGTGATATTTTCCTCTTTCCCCCCCCCCGACATAGCGCTAACCCCTGGAGAGGCCTACTTCATAGGAATCGACAAAAATTGACTTCCATTGGTATGGCTCGTGATGCCGAGTGAGCGCATGACCCCCGAGAAAGTCAAAGCGCAGGCACTATCGTAAGCACTACCAAAAGAAGAAGCCCCGCTGTCGCAGTGACAACGGGGCTTTCTATTTAATCAATGAGGATTGCCGCCCTGCGGGCGACGATGCCGGAAGGGGGGCTGTTCTCAACCCCAGAAAGCTCAAGCGCGCCGTGAGGCGCGCTTGCTGTTTTTGCGCCTTTCACCTCCGACTCAAGCAAGCTTGGCCGCAGGTGTTGGGCACAAAAAAACCCCAAGCGTATGCTTGGGGCTTTCTGGGGTTGGAGGTCCGAAGCGGATTCGAACCGCTGTAGCAGCTTTTGCAGAGCTGAGCCTAGCCACTCGGCCATCGGACCCTTTTCCAGGTGAAGGAATCACCGTGGGCTTGCGAATATACGAAAGTGGGTTGGTTTGGGTTTCGTTTTGCGGGGATAAATTCAGGAAAGACGCGTATAACGCTGGGGATGAAGGCCTGATGGGATGGGTTAAATTTGCGACATGAACACGTGGAAATGGGTGCCCAATGCATTGACCCTTGGCAACTTGCTGGGAGGGGTTGTGGTGTGCTGGGCGGCGGCGTCGGGATCGTTTTTGGGAGAGGCCTTGGTGGCCGATTGGACAGACCAAATGGTGTTGTGGAGGCAAGAACCCTGGCCGACGGGTGCAGAGTCCCGTGGGTTGCAGATGGTGGCGGTGGTGTGGGTGCTCGCGATGTTGTGCGATGTGTTGGATGGATGGGCGGCGCGGAAGCTTGGTGTGGCCGGGCCGATGGGCGTGCAGCTGGACAGCTTGGCGGACGTGGTGACTGGGGGCGTTGCGCCGGCGATGGTGGCCATGCGGCTTTTTCAGGATGATGGAGGAGCGGGGATGACGTGGGAGATGCTCGCTTGCTTGGGTGTGGCGGCAGCGGCGGCGTACCGCTTGGCGCGTTTCAATGTGGCGGCGGAGAATGGAGAGGGCGGAACGGACTTTGAAGGCATGCCCGCGCCTGCGGCGGGGGTGTATTGGATGGGGGTGATGCTGGCGTGGGGCGAATTGCATGGCAGCATGGACGCGCTCATGGCTGTGGGGTTGGCGTGGATCGGGCTGGTGGTGGTGCCGCTGGCGATGGTGAGCCGCCGGAAGATGTGGGGGTTGAAGGGAATGGGGAAGGACCCGCACAGGGACAAGTGGAGAGGCGTTTTGGTGGCGGTCATTCCGGGGATTCAAGTGTCGACATGGTGGGTTTGCGAAAGTGTGTTCCTTGCTGTGCCGCTGTGTTTACTTTTGTACCTCGGTTTGGCCATGGCAACGACGCCTCAGGGCCAATCGCAATGAGATTCACCTTTTACGCATTCACTGCACATGAAATTCCGCGCTGCCATCGACATCATGCCGCTTCCCGCTTTGTTGGACCCCCAGGGAAAGGCCGTCAGCAACAACATGCCCAACATCGGGTTGCCGGACATCAGCAACGTCCGCATCGGCAAGCACGTGACCTTGGAGGTGGAAGCCGACAGCCGTGAGGCGGCAGAAGGCCAGGTGAACGATGCGTGCACCAAGCTCCTCGTCAACGAGATCATGGAAGGGTTCACCTTCCGCCTCGAGGAGGTTTAAGTCCCAAATTTGAAGGAAGACAGGGTCGAGGTCGGTTGACCTCCGCTCTTGACGTGCCGTGTGCTCAGTCGCAGGCCTGGTCGTAGTACAGCAAGAAGTCGAGGATGTCGTCCACACCGACGAATCCGTCGCCGGTGAGGTCCTCTGTGCCTTGCATGGGAGTGCCGTTGTAGCTCGACAGGATGATGAGCAGGTCGTCGATGCCGCGGAAGCCGTCGTCGTTGAGGTCGGCCATGCAAGGCGCCTCTGCCTCGATAAGCGAACGGGCCATGTTCAGGGCGTGTTCGGCCACTTCGATGCCGATGCGGCGGCCGGGGAGGTCGTCGCAGGGCGGGTGGATGCCACCCCAAATGCGGGACAAGCTGCACTGGTCCGACGCGTCGCGGTAAGTCGCCCATTGCAAGACGATGTCTTGGGAAGGTCCTTCTTCGAAGACGAGGAAGTCATTGGCCGGGGCTGTGAACTCGCCCATGCCTCCGGGGAAGTAGGGGTCGCCGGTGATGGCGGTGAGGATTTCTGCTGCGGCACGTGAGAACGTGGAGTGGCCACTGACGTAGCCCGCGAAAGGAGGCGTCACGAAAGAGGGGCGTTGGTACGGCCACCAGTTCTCGACCAGGATCCAATCCACGCCCGCTTCGTCGGAGTCGGGGTTGTTGATGTAGTCGGGGCCTTTCCAGGCGCGCACTTTCAGTTTGTCGACGTCGCTGGCGCTCGGGAAGTCGAGGTCGCCTGGCGTGACCATTTCACAAAAGCCGTCGATGAGCGGGAGGCCGGTGACGTCGTAGTTGGGAAGCGACGGGTCGGTGCACTGTCCGCGTCCTTGCATCCAGCGGAGGGCCGACACGGGTCGGATGTAGTCGTACCACCCTTTGTGGCTCCATGCGGCGATGGCTGCGTCGTGCATGGCCCCGCCCAAGGTGAAGTAGGCGCAGACCTCCCAGTCGAGGGCCGCCATCTCGTCGCCTTCTCCCATCCATCGGGCTTCGAAGTCGGGGTGGTCCATGACTCCGTTCAGGATGGTGAACCAGTGGCCCGGGGGTGTTTCGGAATCCGGTCCGTCGGCCCAAAACTCCGCGAGCACCCGAGCGTAGTCGCCGCGGGGCACGATTTGGGGTTCGTAGGCTTGGCCGGTGGCGGGATTTACGTCCCACCCTTGGCTGGCGTCGCCGCCTTCGTCCCAATTGTAGAACTGGTCGTATTCCTCGTAACCAAGGTCGAACAACGCGGGATCCACGTTGCCCACGGATGCGGGGCTGATGTCGAGCATGACGCCATCTGTGGGGTCGAGGTGCTCAGACCAACGCAGCACCATGCTGTGCCCCCACGTGTAGGGGTCGTCGATGCCTTGAGCGTAGTTGAGGTCCACCAGGGGCGGCGCATCTTGGTCAATCCACACAGGATAGGGCCAACCGTCCTCTGCGAAATGCAGGGTCATGGTGCTGTCGGGCAGTCCAAACGGCGTCACGTTCCCCCATTCCGGGCTCAGGAACGGAGGCGTCTCTGTTTCTGGGATGCCACTTTGTCCCACAAATGTGCTCAGACTGATGCTCTGCCAGCGGTTGGGCTGGACAAGCCAAGGGTTTCCTGGCACAGATTCGATGAACAGCTCTGGGTTGGAAGGTGTGTAGTGCTGGTTGGCGTGGCCGTTGGCTTCGTTGCTTCCGTCCACAGCCCCGTAGGCCATCACTTGTTGGGCGATGAAGTTGCCGAGGGCCGCAGGGCCGTCGTTCACGTAGTCGGTGCTCTGGAAGCTGTTCACGCCACCCGCCAGAGCAAACTGTTGGTACAGCGTCATCAACGTGGAGGTGCCTCCAGGGGAATCCACAAAGCGATTCCAAAGCAGTCGGTACGACGCGTAGTTGATCGCCGTCTCTTGGGCCCACCGCCGTGACGCGTCGTCTTCGATGTAGGGAATCTCCACGTCCACCAGGAATGGCGCGGCCACCGTGTCGTAGGCTGCCCATGCATCGTAGCAGGCCATGGACCAGTGGTGCAAGTTCCTTGCATGAATGGTGGGGCGTGCGAGGTCGTTCCGAATGGCGTGAAGCAAGGTTTCGTTCCACTCGCGCACCACCGTCGTTTCGTTGGACGCTTGACCCTGGACCGCAGGCACAAAACCTCCCCAGCAAGCCGCGAACATCGCGACCATCCAAGGCGTCTTCAGGAGGGTGTTGTGGGTCAAGTTGAGCATGTGCGTTGTCCGTTCCCGCCAAGGCAGGAGTATAAATTTACATAAATCTCGTTGAATGGTTCGAAAGAACTGCGTTAAGAATGTGTGACTTACGTTGCAACGCGCACGCAGTCAGGAGGGTCTGGAAATATTATAACCAGCCCGCAGCGCTCAGAAGGGCGAACACAGCGGCAGGGTCAAGTGGACCTTCGATCACCGCCAACCGGTCGCTCCACGCGCGGCTGTCTTCCTTGTAGACGCCCCACAAAGGCGCGTCGTTGCTGCCCGCAAAACGCCTCTGTTCTTCCCGGAAGGTGTAGGCAATGTCCAAGGGAAAACGGGAGTCGCCCATGAAGATTTGGGCTTCATTAAAGGTGTAGAGGATGGCGTCAGAGAACGAGCTGTCGCCGAGGTAGAGCTTGTTGTCACGAAGCGTGTAAGCCACATCCAACGCGCTGGTCGAGTAGCCTCGGAAGATGCGGACCTCGTCCCACATGTTGTCGGCCTGGATCGTGAAGACGATGTCGCCGGACCAGTTGTTGCCCATGCGGACCACGCCGCCGTCGACGTGGGCGACCATGTCCCGCCACATGAGGTTGTCGTCGGGGTAGAGGTGCACACGTCCTTGGCCCCAGGGCGCCATGGCCGAGGTCAAACAGACAAGAAGGAGACTCAATCGCGCGATCACACAGCCAAGGTCGCCACAGACTCGGCGACTTTCCAAGCGTGGGTGAGGTCGTTGACCAAATCTTCGGGATGTTCCAAGCCGATGGACAGCCGCACAAAGCTCTCGGTGATGCCGGTTCGGGCTTTCACTTCGGCGGGCACTCCTGCGTGGGTCATGCTGGCGGGGTGCTCGGCGAGGCTTTCCGTCGATCCGAGGCTCACGGCCAATTTGAAGACTTCAAGGGCGTCGAGGAAGGCAAAGGCGCCCTCGCGACCGCCCGGCACGTGCAGGCCAATCATGGCCCCGCCCCCGCGTTGTTGCGCTTCAGCAGTGGCCACATCTTGTCCCATGGTGGCCAAGTCGTTAGACCACGCCGATTTCACATTCTCGGCCCCGCAGAGTTCGCGAAGGTGGTTCAACACGTGTCCGGCCGTGCGCTGCTGGTGCTCGACGCGAACGTGCAGGGTTTCCATGGAACGGGCGAGCATCCATGCCGTCCACGAATCGATGGTTCCTCCCAGGAACGTGCGGAATTCCTTCACCTTGGCCACGACGTCGGCCTCGCCGGAGGCCCCACCGGCAATCAGGTCGCTGTGCCCGCCGAGGTATTTGGTGGCCGAGTACAGGACGAGGTCGGCGCCCTGCTCAAGCGGACGCTGGAGGATGGGGCCGAGGTAGGTGTTGTCCACCATGACCACAATGCGGTGATCCTCAGTGCTGTGTTGGGCGGCCCACTCCGCAGCGGTGCGAATCCGTTGGATTTGCATGGTGGGGTTGGCCGGGGTCTCGAGGTAAATGATGCCAGGGCGCTGTCCGCCGAGGTCTTCGAGGGTGGGGTCAAGTTGGTCCAGGTGGTCAATCTCAGTCACCGAACGGCCCATGGTGGGCAACACTTCTTCGAGGAAATGGTGGGTTCCGCCGTAGAGTGGCCCCACAAACCAAACGGGGCGTTCGGCATCCGACCACGCCAGCAGCGCCGTGGAAATGGCGGCCATGCCGCTGCCGAAGAGCGCGGCGTCTTCGCTGTCGTCCCATGCTGCGAGGCGCTGTTCGGCCATCGTGATGGTGGGGTTGCCAAGGCGGCTGTAGATGAAGCCCTCGGGTGGCGTCTCTGCGCCCTCCACGCCGTAGGCCGTTTCCATGTGTGCGGCGCCGGTGCGGGCGTCGGGGAACACGAAGGTGGAGGCGGGGTGCATGGGCGGCTTGACAGCCATCTGGGCATCCGAAGGACGGTAGCCGGCGAACATTGCGCGGGTCTCGAGGTGCTTCTTCATGGGGTCAATTTGGCGTCATTGTTCTTTGATTGGTTCCTAGTTTCGAACAAATGATAGATATTTGAACAAATTGACGTCATTTGTTTTGTTGTGACGCGGTTTTGATTGAACAACGTTGAACAAACACCTTTGGCCATGGACGCCCTCGACAAAACCATCCTGGAGCACCTCGAATTTGACGGGCGAAGCAGCATGCAAGACCTCAGTGAACTCACGGGACTCAGTCGCAGCGCGGTGTTCACGCGGGTCAAGCGCATGGAGGACCAAGGGGTGATTGCGGGCTACACGGTTCGGGTGAACCGGAAGAAGCTGGGCATGGAGATCCGGGCGTACTGCAATGTGACGCTCAAACTGCACGAACGCGAATTGTTGGAGGAGTTCGAAAGCAACATTGGCCGGCACAGGGAGGTGCGGTCTTGCTTTCACCTGACAGGATCGTTTGACTACCTCGTGGAAGTCGAAGTCCCCAACATGGAGGCGTACCACCGCTTCATCACGCAGCGTTTGGCGGCGATGCCCAACATCGCCACGGTCCAAAGCATGTTCGTCATGAAGGACATCCTCAACAAGTAAGGAGGCCCGTCACTGGCTGCTGCGCGTTAGGCGTCGATCGCCGCAATGCCCGGAAGGACCTTGCCTTCGAGGACTTCAAGCATGGCACCACCGCCCGTGCTGACGTAGCTCACGTCACCCGCGAGACCCGCTTTGTTGATGGCCGCCACAGAGTCGCCACCGCCAATGAGGGTGAAGGCGTCGTGGTCGGCGGTCACCTTGGCCAAGGCCGCGGCGACGTCGTTGGTTCCACCGGCAAAAGCGTCCATCTCAAACACGCCCATCGGACCGTTCCACAGGATGGTGCGGCTTTCGAGGACGGCTTTCACGAAGCGCTCACGCGTTTCTGGGCCGATGTCGAGGCCCATCCACGTACCCGGAATGGCGTCGGTCGGGTGCACCGCGGTGTTGGCTTCCGGGGCGAAGTCGTCCGCGCACAACGTGTCTTGGGGGAGGAGGAATTCGGTGCCTGCGGCCTCGGCTTTGGCCAAAATGGCGCGCGCCTTGTCCAACATATCGTCTTCCACGAGGCTCGTCCCGATGCTTCCGCCTTGCGCCTTCACAAACGTGTAGGCCATGCCGCCACCAACAATCAGCTTGTCCACGCGGTCGACGAGGTTCTCGAGGATGCTCAGCTTGCTGCTGACCTTGGCGCCACCGATGATGGCGAGCAACGGCTTGGCAGGGGTGGACAGCACCTTGTTGAGGGCCTCCACTTCGCCTTGCATGAGCAGTCCAAACGCCTTGTCCTCTGGGAAGAACTTCGCGATGACCGCGGTCGAAGCGTGGGCGCGGTGGGCCGTCCCAAACGCGTCGTTCACGTACACGTCTCCGCTCTCGGCGAGCTGACCCGCAAAGAACTCGTCGCCGGCTTTTTCCTCCCCGTGAAAGCGCAGGTTCTCGAGCAGGGCGACTTCGCCCGGCTGAAGCGTCTGCGTGACGTCGAGGGCCTTGTCGCCCACACAGTCCTCGGCAAACTTCACCGGCTTGCCCAAGAGGTCGGACAAGGTGGGCACGATGTGCTTCAAAGAGAGCTCCGCGCTCGGTCCCTTGGGACGACCGAGGTGGCTCATCAACACCACAGAAGCGCCGCCGTCGAGCAGGGCTTGGATGGTGGGGATGGCGCGACGGATGCGGGTGTCGTCCGTGACGTTTTGGGCGTCGTCGAGGGGCACGTTGAAGTCCACGCGCACGAGGGCGCGCTTGCCTTTGAGGTGGAGGTCAGAAAGGGTCATGGGGTCAAATGGGGCAGTTCAATCAAAGTCGCAAAGTCAGGGTCACGCTTGCAACAAGGAGGCCATGCTCACCAAGCCGTCGACGTAAGCGGTCAGGTCGGCGATGGCGATGCGCTCTTGCTTCATGGTGTCGCGGTTGCGCACGGTCACGGCGTGGTCCTCGAGGGTGTCGTGGTCCACGGTGATGCAGAGCGGCGTGCCAATGGCGTCCTGGCGGCGGTAGCGACGGCCGATGGCGTCCTTCTCGTCGTACTGGACGTTGTGGTGCAGTTGCAGTTGCGCGAGGATCTCGCGGGCCTTTTCGGGCAGGCCGTCCTTTTTGATGAGCGGCAACACCGCGGCCTTGACCGGCGCCAAGGCGAAGGGGATGGACATCACCGTGCGCGTGCTGCCGTCTTCGAGCGTCTCCTCGCGGAGGGCGCTGCTGAGGACGGCGAGGAACATGCGGTCGAGGCCGATGGAGGTCTCGAGGACGTAAGGCACGTAGCTCTCTTGCGTCTCGGGATCGAAGTAGCGCAGCTTCTTGTTGCTGAACTCTTCGTGTTGCTTGAGGTCAAAATCCGTCCGCGAGTGGATGCCTTCGAGCTCTTTGAAGCCCATGGGGAAGTTGAACTCGATGTCGCACGCGGCGTCGGCGTAGTGGGCCAGCTTGACGTGGTCGTGGAAGCGGTAGTTTTCCTCGCCGAGGCCGAGGGCTTTGTGCCACTTGATTCGGGCTTCTTTCCAGTGGTTGTACCACTCTTCCTGCGTGCCCGGCTTGATGAAAAATTGCATCTCCATCTGCTCGAATTCACGCATGCGAAAAATGAACTGACGAGCGATGATCTCATTGCGGAAGGCCTTTCCGATTTGGGCAATGCCAAACGGCAACTTCATCCGCCCACTCTTCTGCACATTCAGGTAGTTCACGAAGATGCCTTGTGCCGTTTCAGGGCGGAGGTACACCACGCCTGAGTCGCCGCTGACGGCGCCGAGCTCGGTCTTGAACATCAGGTTGAACTGACGCACGTCGGTCCAGTTCTTCGAACCGCTCACGGGGCAGGTGATGCCGAGGTCTTCGATGAGGGTCTTCACGGCTGCGAGGTCCTCGGCGTCCATCGCTGCTTTGAAGCGGGCGTTGATGCCGTCGATGTCGCCTTGGCGGCGCAGGACTTGCGGGTTGGTGCTGCGGAACTGGGCCTCGTCGAAGTCGTCGCCAAACCGCTTCTTGGCCTTGGTGACGTCCTTGTTGATTTTGGCCTCAATCTTGGCAATGTGCTCCTCGATCAGGACGTCGGCGCGGTAGCGCTTCTTGCTGTCCTTGTTGTCGATGAGCGGGTCGTTGAAGGCGTCGACGTGGCCGGACGCCTTCCAGGTCGTGGGGTGCATGAAAATCGCGGCGTCGATCCCGACGATGTTCTCGTTCATGCGGACCATGGCCGTCCACCAGTACTGCTTGATGTTGTTCTTCAGCTCGCTGCCGAGTTGCCCGTAGTCGTAAGCGGCGCTCAGGCCGTCGTAGATCTCGCTGCTGGGAAAGACAAACCCGTACTCCTTCGCGTGGCTGATGATTTTCTTCAATCCGTCTTCGCTCATGTCTTCGTGTGTTTTGGGGAGGCGCCATGTCTGAGGGGCTGGGCGCTCCGCGCGCGAAGGTACGCCGCGGGTCGGACACCCCAAGTTTTGTTCCTGTTACATTTGCGGCCATGAACGTCGGCATCCTTGGAAGCGGGAGTTGGGCCACAGCCATTGCCAAAATGCTGTGCCACAACGTCGACTCCCTCCACTGGTGGGTGCGTAGCCAGGACACCGTCGACGAGTTGATGACTTACGGGCACAACCCTCGGTACATCCAGAGCATCAGCTTCCCCAAGGACAAGCTTCGCGTCACCACCGACATGCAAGCGGTGGTCGATGCGTGCGACGTGCTGGTGGTGGTCATCCCCAGTCTGCACTTGGACAGTGTCTTTCGGGAGCGTGAGTTGAAGGGAATGGAGGGCAAAATCTTGTTCTCGGCGATCAAGGGCATGGTGTCGGAATACGACAGCATCCCTGCGCGGTACTTGCACAAGGCGTTTGGAACGCCCTACGAGAACATCGGCATCATTTGCGGGCCGTGTCACGCGGAGGAGGTGGCCCGCGAAAAGCTCAGCTACTTGACGGTGGCGTGCCCCACGGAGCCGCATGCAGAGTGGCTCGCCGAGCGCCTCGAAACCCGCTACATCCGCGTCCAAACGAGCGACGACGTCTTCGGCGCCGAGCTCGCGGCCGTCCTGAAAAACGTCTACGCCATTGCGGCAGGCATCGCCCACGGCCTCGGATATGGCGACAACTTCATCAGTGTGCTCGTGAGCAATGCGAGCCAGGAGATGAAGCGGTTCCTCGCGGCCGTCCATGAAATCGACCGCGACGTCAAGGGCAGCCCTTACCTCGGCGACTTGCTCGTCACGGCCTACAGCCCGCACAGCCGAAACCGCACCCTCGGCACCATGATCGGCAAGGGCTACACCGTCAAGTCGGCCATCCTCGAAATGGACATGGTGGCAGAGGGGTTCACAGGCTCGCAGGGCATCCACGCCTTGAACCAAAAGTTCGACGTCGACATCCCCATCGCCGAAGCCGTCTACCGCATCCTCCATGAGAAAATGGCGCCCTCCATCGAGATGCGTCTGCTCAGCGACGAGTTGTCATAAGGTTTTTTGGCGCGGCCCGCAGGGCAACCTGAGCGCGTTCTGCACTGTTTTGACATTGCTCCGAACGTTACTTTCGTGATGATGACCCGCTTTCAAGCATGCGTTTGGGTGGTCTTGGGACTCGCATGTTGTGCGCCCTTGTCCGCCCAAAACCACGGCCTCCACTGGCTCCCCAACGAGGGCCAATGGGACGTTCCTGCGCAGATGCGTGCGGAATGGGCCGGTGGCGTCACGTGGCTTGAATCGGACGGGATGAATGTGTGGATGGCCGGAGACGGCTACGCGGAATTGTGGGACCACCACTTCGAAGGGGCGACCGCGCCGTCGGGCGATTTGGTCAGCCACGGCTGGCGCATGACTTGGGAAGGCGCGTCGGCGCAGCCCGTGCATGAAGCCATGACGGAAGCGAGCCACCGCGTGAACATCTACAAGGGTCAAGACCCTTCGAAGTGGGCGGAAGGCCTTGTGCCGGAGACCCGCTTCAAATTGCACGACGTGTGGCCGGGCATCGACTTGCGGGTGGGACCCCGTTCGCCCGGTGACCGCGCTGATCTGTCCGGTCCAGGGTGGAAAGAAGATTGGATGGTGCAGCCCGGGGCCGACCCAGCCCAGGTGGCCATCCGTCACGAGGGCGTGACACTCGACGTCCAAGAGGACGGCAGCATTGGGGTTCAGCTTGGACAAACCGGCGAAGCGCGGTTGGGCGCGCCTTACGCCTACCAAAACGTGAACGGCGCCCTCAAAAGCGTGGAGGTCAGCTACGCGCTCGAAGGACAGGTTGTGCGGTTTGACGTGGGCGATTACGATCCTGCATTTCCCCTGGTGCTCGACCCCGACATTGTCTTCTCGACCTACATCGGCGCGACCCAACCCAACTGGGGATTCACGGCGGCGTATGACGACGACGGGCGCGCGATGGGAGGTACGGCCCTTTGGGACGGGGACTTCGGCACGTACCCCACCACGGCGGGCGCCATCAGCACTGAAATGACCTTCGGCACGGCGCCGTTCGATTGTGGACTTTCGGTGTTCAACCCCGATGGCACCGCCCTTGAATACAGCACCGTGTTTGGCGGAGCCAACCTCGACGTTCCGTCGAGCATCGTGACGGACAGCCAGGGCGCGATTTACGTGTTGGGCACCACCGGCTCGTCCGACTTCCCCGTCACGGCCGGCGCATTCGACGAGACGTTCTGCGGAAACGGCGACCTGAACCTCGACGCGTGTTGCAACTACCCAGGCGGTGGCGGATTGCCCAACGGATCGAGCCTGTTTGTGATGAAGTTCGCCCCCGCCGCAGGGGGAAGCAATTTGGAGTCGTCCACGTTCATTGGCGGCTGCAACGGGCCGTCCGGGGTGAACCGCGGTGACGTGCTCGCCTACAACTACGGCGACGTGTTCCGGGGCGAAATCAACGTGGATGCCCAAGACCGGCCGTGGGTGGCCAGCGTCACGGGCGCCTCTGATTTCCCCGTGGTCAATGCGCCATTTCCGGCGTACGGCGGCGGATCCACGGACGCGGTGTTGTTCCGGCTTTCGAGCGATTTGAGTGCCCTCGAGTGGTCGACGTTTGTGGGCGGAAGCTCCGCAGATGCGGCGTACGGGGTGCAGTTCACGCCTGGCGGCGAACCGGTCCTGTGTGGGGGCACGACGTCGGGCAATTTCCCCACCCAAGCCGACGGGGACGACACCACGTTTGGGGGCGTCGCGGATGGATTTGCCATGCGGTTCGCCGCGGGCGGGGGCGCGCCAACAGGCGGGACGCTGTTTGGCACCAACAACTACGACCAGGCCTACTTCGTGCAGGTGGATGCCATTGGGCAGGTGTACCTCTTCGGCCAAAGCATCGGCAACAAGCCTGTCTCTGCAGGCACGTACAGCGACAGCCCGCAGGCGGGTCAATTTGTGGCGTGTTATGCGCCGGCGCTGGACGAATTGGTGTGGCACACACGCGTCGGTGACCCGGGCAACGTGGGAAGCATCGACATCAGTCCCACCGCCTTCCTTGTCAGCGATTGCGGGGAGATTTACATGAGCGGATGGGGCGGGTCGACCAACAATTCCAGTCCGTTCATCTTCACGTCGGGCACCAACGGCATGCCGACCACGGACGACGCATTCCAAACCAGCACCAACGACGGTGATTTTTGGCTTGGGGTGATGAATCCGGGAGGCACAGAGCTGAGCTATGCCACCTTCTTTGGCGGCGACCAATCGGCCGAGCATGTGGACGGAGGCACCTCGCGCTTTGACAAGGATGGCACCGTGTACCAAGCCATGTGTGCGGGGTGTGGCGGAAACAGCGACATGCCCACCACCACGGGGGCCTGGAGTTCCACCAACGACAGTTTCAATTGCAACCTGGGCTTGTTCAAGTTTGAGCTCGGCGAACTCGATGTGGGCATCGACGTGGCCACCGAGGGCATCCTGTGCGACGGGCTCGACGTGGCGTTTGAAAACACGAGCACGCCGGGGTACAACTACCTCTGGACATTTGACGACAGCGCCATCAGCACCGAGTACGAGCCCACGCATACGTTCTCGAGTCCGGGGTCGTACACCGTGATTTTGACGGTCACCGACCCGGCTGGGTGTTTGGAACCCGTGAACGCGGAGATTGAAGTGAACATCCAGCAGCCGCCGACGCCGGTGATCATGCCCGTGGATCCGGTGTGTGAAGGGGAGGAGGTGCAGCTCATTGCCAACGGCACTTCGGAGATTGTTTGGACCCCGCATCCGCTCATTGAGGACATCAATGTGCCGGTCCAAAACATCACGCCCCCCGTCGGATCCACCACCTTCAGCGTCACCGACGAAAACAACTGCGGCATTGGGGAGGCGTCCATCACGGTGGTGGTGCAAGCTGTGGCGGCGGAGGTGACCCCCTCGTCGACGGCGATTTGCCTCGGTGAAAGCGTGCCGTTGATTGCGGAAGGCGCGGCCAACGCCACGTGGTTCCCCACAGCGGGAATCGACAATCCCAACGCCACCACGGTCAGCGCCTCGCCCACAACCACGACGACGTACACCGTGCAATTGACCGACAACATCGGGTGCACGGGAGAAACCGAGGTGACCGTATCGGTGGTGCCCGGACCTCCGGGCGACCAGGTCTACCCGTCGGTAGAGATTTGTGCTGGGTTTGGGGTGCAGCTTCCCGGTGCGGAGGGCGATGCGTGGTTGTGGAGTCCGTCGGGCCCGTTGAATGACCCCGGGCTTCAATTCCCGTATGCGTCGCCCGAGGCCACGACGACCTTCACGGTCGACATCCAAAACATTTGTGGCATCGGCACCGATGAAATCACCGTCGAAGTTCGAATCCCCGAAGCCTACGCCTCGGAGGATGGCGGGATGTGCCGGGGAGAGGTGTTTGAGATTTCGGCCGAGGGCAACGACCCCAACTCGACGTTCACATGGGTGCCAGCCGATCTCGTGAGCTCGCCCGGCAACGCCACCACCACGGTCTTCCCCAACTTCACCCAAACCTTCACGGTGTTTGTCACCGACAGTGAGGGCTGCACCGCAAGCGACGACGTCACGGTCTACGTGACCCAGCCTCCGGGAATCAACGCGGGCCCTGACTTCGAAGTGGCATGGCTGGACACCGTGCAATTGTCCGGACAAGCACCTGGCTTGGACGTGTACTGGACGCCCTCCGACAACCTGGATTGCAGCACCTGCTTGGACCCCATCTTGACTGTGGTGGAGCCGGGGTGGTATGTGCTTCAAGCCGTCGACACGACGGGTTGTGTGGGGCGCGACTCGGTCTTTGTGGACTTGTTCTATCCCGTTTACGTGCCGACCAGTTTCACGCCCAACAACGACGGCATCAACGACGTGTTCAGGGTGGAAGGCGAAGACATCCGCGGGTATTGGATGAAGATCTTCAACCGGTGGGGCGAGGTGGTCTATTACTCAGAGGACCCCGAGCAGCCTTGGCAGGGCAACGTGGAGGAGGGGGCGTACTACGCGCCTGACGGCGTCTACCTCTATCAAATCCGCATCGAGCGCGATTCCGGCCCGGTCCTGCTCGAGGGTCACGTTCACCTGTTGAGGTGACATCTCACAGGAACATGTGGGTAGCTTGAGGGCGATGCCCCTTGGTTCTTGAATCCTGCGTTATACCTTGCCTTCATGGATTCACTGCGCCATTCTTCCCCGTTGACGCACAGCGATGTGTTGAGCGTGCTGCCGGGCATGTTTTGGGATCACGACTGCGTGATGCTTCCCGGCTTGGGAGGATTTGTGTGCAATCCGCGCTCAGCTTGGTACGACGAGGCCAAACGCCAAATCGTCCCCCCTTCACGCGACGTCCTGTTCAACGCGCGCTTGACCACCAACGACGGCTTGGTTGCCAACGAACTCATGGCCAAGCGCGGCGTGATGTACCCCGAAGCCCTCAAGGCCGTCGAAGCCTTGGTGGAACACCTCCAGCAGCAATTGGAGGTTGGGACCACAGTAGAGCTCCCGGGGTTGGGCAAGCTGTACCGCGAGGAAGACCAGCAGGTCCGCTTCATGGCCGATGCCGAGTTTGAGCGCATGCTTCAGTCGTTTGGCCACGCCAGCATTCCGCTCGTGGCACGCGAGGTCGCTGCGGCAAAACCAGTGACCGCCACCCCAAAGGCGGTGAACGCTCCGTCGCCGGAACCTGCGGTTGCGAAGCCCAGCGAAGAAGCCCGCGTCATTCCGTTCCGCGTGCAGTTGGCCCGCGCAGCGGCGGCCGTGGCCATTCCCTTGACCTTGGCCGGTGCGTATTTGCTCGCCGATCCCGCAGGCAACGAGACCTTGCTGGGAAGCAATCCGTTGTGGAATGCGGTGCCTGTGATGGCCACTTACGCGCCTGTGGAACGCGACGCGGATGTGGCAGCCATGGCAGAAGCCGTGCAGACTGAGCAAGGCGAGTCGATTGAGGCGTTTGTCGCCCGGACCGACTGGGAAGGACTGCTCGAGTTCGACGTCCATGAAGGACGACCCGCAGCAGGTGGATTGCGCGTCATGGTTCCTGCCCAGCCCGAAGCCGAAGCCCTTGAGCTGGTGGTCGAAGCCGAAATTGTGGAAGAGGTCGTGACGCCGGTCGTCCATGAAACTCCAGACCCGATTCCTGCCCCTGTGGCCGAGCCTGCCCCCGTGAAATTCATGATTGTGGGTGGGGCGTTTGGTGTGCAGGCCAACGCCGAGAAGCTTGCGTCTTCCATGCGCAGCGAAGGCTTTGACACCTCGCTGCACTACCAAAACCACAACGGCTTGACGGTGGTATCCATGGGGGGATATGCGACGGAAGCCTCTGCGCGTGAAGCGTTGGCAGATGCCCGTGCACGAGGGCACGAAAAGGCCTGGCTGAAGCGCCTCTGAACCCATGTTGAACCAACCCGTCTCGTTGGACGACCTCGACGCTGTCATCCTGGACTTCGGCGGGGTGCTGTACGACATCGATTACGATGCGCCGCCCAAGGCCTTTGCCGCGTTGGGCGATTCGGACTTCGCTTCGCTGTACCATCAGGCCGCCCAATCGACGTGGTTCGATGACCTCGAGACAGGCCAGCTTGATCGGGAGACGTTTTACGGCCATTTGGCCAAGCGCTGCCATCCCGGCACCACCACAGACCAAATCCATCAAGCCTGGTGTTGCATCCTGACGGGCATGCCCCCTGAACGTGCGGCCCTCGTGACCGCCTTGGGCACCCGCACCCGCTTGTTTTTGCTCAGCAACACCAACGCCATTCACGCTGCGGTGTTCGAGGCGGACCTGCAGGCGAGCTTGCCGGATGCCTCAGCGTTTTGGGGCTCGTTTGAGCAGGCGCATTACAGCCACGATTTGGGGATCAAAAAGCCCCATCCGGAAACCTTCCTGGCGGTGTGCGAAAGGCACGGACTTGCGCCGGGTCGCACCTTGTTTTTGGACGACAGCATTCAGCATGTGGAAGGCGCCGACAAAGCGGGCCTTCACGCCCACCACCTCGACCTGTCCCGAGAGGACTTTGGAGGGTGGATGTCGCGCATGGGTTGGAGTTTCTAAGACCGCCTCAGCCCTTCAAGCCTTCGAACAGGGCGTCGAGCTCGTCGTGCTTTTCTGAAGGAACGGGCGTCGCCCCTTGTTCCAAAATCAGAAACACCTCCTGACCGCGGGCTTCTTCAGGGTAGCCCTTCGAGCCTTGAAAGCGCGTTCCTTCCGGATCAATGCGCAGGAGTTGGGCTTCCGTTTCGCCAAACTTGAAATACCACGTGTCGCCTCCATCATGTCGTTCGAGGTAGGTCAAGCGCGACGTCGTGGTTTCCCAAAACATCGTGCTGAACTCCCCAATGAGTTCCTCCACGCGTGCAGGCTCCTCGGAGGACACGCGTGCCCACTCCGTCGCGGGCATGCCTTGCGAGGCTAGGAACCGCGCGAATTCAAGCTCCAAGCCCTGAAGCTCTTCCCGCGTCAGGTTCCGAAAACGACGTGGTGCGGCCATGTTATTCCTCGATGCCTTCGAGCATGAACATGAAGGCGTACTCGAGGGCGACTTCCTTGATGCGCTCAAAGCGTCCTGACGCGCCGCCGTGGCCGGTCTCCATGTTGCAGTCCATGATGAGCAGGTTGTCGTCCGTCTTCACGTCGCGCAACTTGGCGATCCACTTGGCGGGCTCCCAGTACTGCACTTGGCTGTCCCAGTACCCCGTCGTGATGAGGGTGTGGGGGTAGTCTTTGGCCTCCACGTTGTCATACGGGCTGTACTGCATGATGTAGTCGAAGTACGCCTTGTCCTTGGGGTTGCCCCACTCGTCAAACTCAAACGTCGTCAGCGGAATGCTCTCGTCAAGCATGGTGTTGATCACGTCCACAAAGGGCACGGCTGCGATGACGCCGTTGAACAGGCCGGGCGCCATGTTCATCACAGCACCCATCAACAAGCCGCCCGCGCTGCCGCCCATGGCGTACATGTGGTCGGGGCTGGTGAAGCCTGCATCGACCATGGCCTGACCGCAGTCGATGAAGTCGTGGAAGGTGTTGAGTTTGTTGAACAGCTTTCCGTCTTCGTACCAGCCGCGCCCCATTTCGCTGCCGCCACGGATGTGGGCGATGGCGTAGACAAACCCGCGGTCGAGCATGCTCAAACGCGCCACGGAGAAGCTGGCGTCCATGCTGTATCCGTAGCTGCCGTAGGCGTAGAGGAGGAAGGGGTTTTGGCCGTTGCGCTCCAACCCTTTGCGGTACACGATGCTCACGGGCACATTCACGCCGTCGCGGGCCTCCACCATCATGCGCTCGCTGACGTAGTTGGCGGGGTCAAACTCGCCGCCCAACACCTCCTGCTGCTTGAGGGTTTCGATGTCGCCCGTGGCGAAGGTGTATTCGAGCACGCTGTTGGGCGTGGTCATCGACGCGTAGCTGTAGCGCAAACGGTCCGTGTTGAAGTCGGGGTTGGCACCCACGTAGGCGGTGTACGCGGGGTCGTTGAAGGGGATGTAGACGTCCGCGCTGCCGTCCCAGCGCTTGATGCGGATGCGGTTAAGGCCCTCCTGGCGCTCCTGAACCACGAGGTACTCGTTGAAGATGTCGATGCCCTCGAGCAAGACGTCGTCCCGGTGGGGCAAGACGTCCTCCCAGTTGTCGTAGCCGGTGGCGTTCACAGGCGTCTTCACCAGCTTGAAGTTCTTGGCGTCGCGGTTGGTCACGATGTAGAAGTGGTCGCCGTAGTGGCTGATGTCGTACTCCAAATCACGCTCGCGCTTTTGGATCACCTTCCACTCGCCGTTGGGGGTGTCCGCATCGAGGTACCACCACTCTGTGCTGACGGTGGTGCTGGTGCCAATAACGAGGTACTTCTCGCTCTTGGTTTTGCCGATGCCACAAGAGAAGGTCTCGTCCTTCTCCTCAAACACCAGCACGTCTTCGCTGACGTCGGTGCCCAAGACGTGCTTGTAGATCTGGAACGAACGCAGGGTCATGGGGTCTTTCTTCGTGTAGAAGAGGGTCTTGTTGTCGTTGGCCCATGTAGCGCCGCCCGTGGTCTCCGGGATGCGGTCTTCGAAGAGTTCGCCGGTGCGCAGGTCCTTCACGTAGAGGGTGTACTGGCGACGGCTCACGGTGTCCACCCCGTAGACGAGGAGGTTGTTGTCGGGGCTGACGCTGCGGCCGCCCACGGCGAAGTAGCTGTGTCCCTCGGCCAAGGCAGGCTGGTCGAGCATGACCTCTTCCTCGGCGTCCATGGTGCCTTTTTTGCGGCAGTTGTAAGGGTATTCTTTGCCCTCTTCGTAGCGGCTGTAGTACCAGTAGCCCTTGTCGAGGACGGGCACGCTCTCGTCGTCCTTTTTGATGCGCCCCACGATCTCGTCGTACAGTTTGGTCTGGAGTGCCTTGGTGGGCGCCATCACCTCTTCCTTGTAGCCGTTTTCGGCTTCGAGGTAGGCCACGACTTCAGCGGTTTGGGCGTCGGGCTCCTTCGCTTCTTTCTGCGCGTCGCTCAGGCGCATCCAGAAGTACTCGTCCTGCAATTGCAAGCCGTGGATGTCCGTGGTGTGTGGCTTTTGGGCCGCGTCAGGAGGCGTGGGGAGTTCGGACGCTTTGGTCACGTAGTCAGAGGTCTTCATGTCTTGAGAAGGGGTGTTGCAGCCGAGGGAAAAGGCCCAAACCGCCAAGGCGGTCGCACCGAAAAGTCGCATGTTCATTTCAACAAGTTTTGGACCGCACACATCGTGCGGGGGTGCGAAGATACGGGCAGAATTGGCGCCTTCAGATGGGCAAGTCCCCCGCCTGAATGAGCTGCTCGATGGCCACCAAGTCCTCCGGAGTGTCGACCGCGGGCGTGAGGTGGGTGGTCGTGCCGACGTCGATGCGCCAGCCATGGTCGAGCCACCGCAATTGTTCGAGTCGTTCGCGCTGCTCAAGCGGCGTGGGGCTCAGTTGCACCAGGGCCTCCAATGCTGTGCGCGTGAACCCGTACAGTCCGACGTGCTGCAGCCACGGTCCGTCGCCGTGGGGGATGGGGCTGCGGCTGAACATTTGGGCGCGTCCCTTGAGGTTTCGGACCACTTTGACGCGGTGGGGCGAATGGATTTCAGGGTCGGCGGGCATGGATTTGGCCAGGGTCACCACAGCGGCATCGGGCTTGCGCAACATGTCGGCGAGCTGGGTGATCTGCTCCGGATGCACGAAGGGCTCGTCGCCTTGGATGTTCAGGACAGCGTCCACGTGCGCGCCCTCCGCCTCCAAGGCCACTACGGCTTCGTGGCAGCGCATGGTCCCGTTGGGGCAGTCCTGGGAAGTCATGACCACATGGCCGCCAAATTCCCGCACAACCGAAGCGATGCGTTCGTCGTCCGTGGCGACCACGACCTTGTCGCAGGCGCCCGACGTTGCCACGCGCGTGTACACGCGTTGAACCATGGGCAAGCCCGCCACGGAGGCAAGGGGTTTGCCGGGGAAGCGCGTCGAGCCGTGACGCGCGGGGATGACAGCCAAGATGTTCATGTCAGGAAGGGGTCCAATCCCGTGCTATTTCAATTCGTAGGTGTACACGAGGTTCACAAGCCTCGGCGATTCAATGGCCAAGGGTCGAATGCTGTACTCGGCGTTGGTCAGGTTGCTGACGACAAGGGACATTTTGTGATGGTCTGACAGGTTGATGCCCGCTCTGAAATCCCAAATCCAAGGCAACTTCGGGTTGTCTGCAAGCCATGTTTCAAGCCCCCAATCCACCACGCCAAGCTGCTCAAACAAGAGCCAGGCAGCATCGATGTTTTGGAGTGCGCTTTGGTACCGTGCGCTGGCGCCAATGAACCAAGGTCCGCGCCGGATTTCGGCGTCAAAACGGACCAAATCTTGGGAACGGTACTTCAGCACTTGGCCGGTGGTGTCAAGGCTCGTGTTGTTGTAGCTCGCCCCACCAATGGTGTCTCCGGCGGCGTTGGTGATGACCGAATAGAGGTAATCGGGTGTCAGGCTGACGGGATTGGTGTAGGTGTACCCGGCGAGGACATCCAAGGTGGTTTCTCCCCAAGTGGCCCGGCCCATCAAAGACGTTTCCCATCCAGTCACGCGGCTGCTGCCCGTGTTGAGGCTCCGGAATCCGTTGCCTGCCAGGGCATCGGTCAATGGGTTGCCCCACTGTCCGAAGGTGAATTCAATGAAGTTGTCGTACTCCTGGTAGAAGCCGGCCACATCCAGGAACCCTTGGAATCCGCCCACCCTCAAGCCTTGCTTGAATCCAGCTTCGATGTTGATGGCGGTTTCAGGACGCAGCTCGTTGTTGGGGTACACTTGGAGGGGGCCCAAACCCGTGCGAATGAACTTCTCGGCAATGGTCGGGAAGCGGAACCCTTGGCCGACGCTGGCCCGGAACCATGAGGCTTCGGCTGCTTGAAAGTTCAGACCTGCGCGGAACACCGGCTTGGCGGCGGTGCTGTCGTTGATGCTGAAATGCTCGTAGCGCGTGCCCGCGGAGAGGTTGAGTCG
>Ga0160423_10001063_pt1 | contig 22825 bp, 16 predicted proteins | sample CRUFie14St8metaG_FD_108191 | JGI IMG/M metagenome (GOLD analysis project Ga0160423, IMG submission 108191) | Marine microbial communities from the Costa Rica Dome - CRUD Field 142mm St8 metaG | ecosystem: Environmental > Aquatic > Marine > Oceanic > Photic zone | place: Costa Rica: the Eastern...
CCTCTTTTTCGCGAATTGATTTTTCTTGGTGTTTGCCCTCTCGTCTTTTCTGCAAGCGACGATTCACCCCCCGAATCGCGGGGATCGACGCAAAGACAGCAGCAGCAGTAGCTTTCGCGGTGGGTTTGGCCCAGGCGTGGGGAGGGCGGGGAGGGGGCTACCTCGGCGGCGCGCACAATTCCCATGGCCGGGGGACGGTCCGGCTGAGGCGGGTCGCGAGCTGGACGTACAGAAGACAGCAGGGGCACAGGAGGACCGGCAAAGACAACCAAAGATGGAAGCTTCCGACGCCGGAACGTCGTACCTCGAGCTGGACAAGGACGACGAGGTGGTGGAGGTGGAGGCCCACCCCTCCGGAGACTCGGCTCACGTGAGCATCAGCTGCTCCGACGCGACGGGCCTGGGGTGCGACATTGCGAGGGTCCTCTTCAACTTCGGGCTCACGGTGTACAACGGCGACTTCTCGACCGACGGCCGCTGGTGCTTCGTCATGCTTCACGTGAAGCCCTGCTTCGGCAGCCCCCCTTGCGCGACGAACTGGTCGCTGCTGAAGAGGAACCTCCTTCGGTTCTGCTCAAGCGAGAAGACGGTGAGGAAAGCCCCTGCGTCGGCGTACACAGGAAACAAAAAGTTCATCCTGCAGATCGAGTTCCAGGACAGGATAGGCACGCTGCACAACATAATTCACTCGCTGTGGGAGTCTGAGCTCGTCGTGCACAAGGCCAACATAAGCACGAGCCCGGACAACACGGGCCTAGACGTGTTCTACGTCAGCGACAAGCTCGACAGGCTGCCGCGGCAGGCAAGGGTGAGCCAAATCGAAGAGAACATCGCCAACAAGATAAAGGATTGCTCGAGCCTCAGGGTGAACTGCCTTGCGTACCCGTCGTCCAGGCTCTCCTCGGGGAACTCCTCCAGGCTGCTGACGGGGACCAGAGACTGCAAGGACTCCCGGTCGTCCCTGCCGCTGATGAAGACGCTGTCAAACCGCGAGAGGGGCGGCAGCAGGAGGTCCAGCAACGCCTCGCAGGACCTGGAGATGCTGCCGAGGTTCAGCGTCTCGGAGATCCTCGAGTCCCTCAAGGTTCACGCGGACAACCTTGTAAGCTCGACCCAAACCGTGTTCCACATCGAGTGCCCCGACCGGAAGGGCCTGATGTATGACCTCTTCCGGATCACCAAGGACATAGGCCTGCAGATCTCCTACTGCAAGGTAACGCTGGACATGAACGTCTGCAAGGCGGACCTGTTCGTGCACGAGGAGGAGCGCCAGCAGAAGCTGACGGACGAGATGATCGAATTCTTTTGTGCGGAGATAAAGAACGCCATAACAAGCTCCATCCTCCTCAAGGTGGAGAACCGCCACGATGCAGAGGGATCTCAGGCGGTCCTTCTGACGGAGGTGGTTGCCGTGGCCCCAGTGGACTCCGGGTTTCGGGGGAGGCCGAGGGTCCTGTACGACCTCACCGCGACCTTCAATCAGTTGGGGTTGAGCATTTTCCATGCGGAGATGTACACGGTGGAGATATCCGGGGAAGTCGGGGACCCCTCCGACCGCAGGTACCAGGAGGTCCACAAATTTGTGATCCAGGATGCCAGGGGCAAGCCCATCTCGTCCAAGCGGGACCTCGAATTGGTCGAGAAGGAGCTGTACGCCAGGCTGGTAGGGAGCGGCAGCGACACGTCGGTGCGCTCGACAGAGTTCAAAAAGCTCGCAAATCTGCTCGACTACGGAGTCTTGTAGTACTCCAACTCAGCAAATCAAGCCTCGATGCCCTTGGCCCCAAACTACAACAACAACGGGTGCCTCCCTAATCCTACTGTACAAGTTTTGTAACAAAGTGGCCGGCTCTCTATGAAGTCTTGGCCGGTACATAAAAACAATGTGTTTATTTCTCCCGGAGGCGTTTAGAGAGGTGAGAGATCCTCCACGCGAGCCAGCTCACCACCAAGTCAAGCGAGACTCCCACATAATTGTACACGGCCGGCTCTCTCTCTCTCTCTCTCTCTCTCTCTCTCTCTCTCTTTGGTTCCAGGCTGTCACGAGGAACACACGCTGTACTGCCCATACAAGATATCGCGGACTCTGTAGTACTTTGGAGAGAGGGGACCCTGAATCACGATCTCGTTGTGATTTCCCACCCTCTGGATGGAGATCAAGTCGTCACAAACTAAAACCCCTTGGATGAGCTCCGTCTTGATCCCTCCCTTCACCAAATCCTGCCTTAAGTCTCCCAGGCTGAAGTCTCCAACAAACGCAGAGGCGTGCTGGGAGCGGAATTTTTTCTCCACGGGAACCAAAAGGTGCTCCGCCTCACCCTTTTCTTCGGACTCCGCCTTCTCGACCTTGCCTTGGACCCAGGCGACGCTGTAGGGTCCAATGGATTGCAGCTGGATGACTCCTAGAAGGTCTTCAGACATCTTGAGAGAGAAGGAAGAAACAGCAATGGAGGATATGTTGACGTACTGCAAATTCCCGGGGCTGTACACCTTCCTCACATCTTCGCTCTTCACCCCCTGAACGAGCATCCCCACAGCCGCAGAGGAGCCAGAGACAACCACGAGCTCCCTTGGCCCAACATTCCCAATAATGGTCTTCATGCTGTAACTATCCGACTTTCCCTCAAAGTCAAGGAGCATGACAGTCGCCCTCAAATGCAGAGTCATACCAATTGACACTACCTTTGTTGGCCTATCGTCTACTTCGACCTCCATGTCCGTGGCGTCCCACCCACCCATGTCTGCCTCTTCCTCTTCCACCTCCACTTTAAAGTGCGATTCATCGATCGCCTCACCGTACTCATCTACCTCCTTCTTCTCGACATGAAAAGGAAACAAGGGCCCCGCGCAGTCCTCGTTTGGCACGAAGCCCTCTATCAGAACATCCTTGAACCCGTGCTCCACAATGCTAATCGCCGAAGTGGTATTCGCACTGCTCGCAAGACGCGCCAACGCTCCGCTTGATGTTCTCACGGACTGCGCGTGAAAGGAATCCGGCACGATGCTCTCCTTTCCACCCGCATCTTCCTTCCCGTTCTCCTCCTTCACCACCATAAGCTTTTCCTGGGCAAGGTTGTAGTCCACGAGCTCTTTGCCCTCGAGAGGGACCCTCCTTGAAATTTGCACTCTCACGCTCCCCAAAAGTCCGGTCTGCAGTTGATGCGCCAGGGAATCCTGGACAGGGTTCTGGGTGAAGATGATCAAATTGTTGGGCGTCATGGCCCAGTCGATCAGTAGCTCTCTTGCTGGACCGCTCTCCATCGAGCCAAGAGACGCCATCACCACTCTGGGCTTCTTCGGGAGCTTCATCAGGTCAGACTTGGAGTGGCAGATTTTCATGAACTTGGTGGAGAATGCGTTCGTTCTCGTGTGCTCGAATGAGGTCGTGAAAGAGTTGTTCATCCACTCCAGCTGACTCTTCGCGAACTCCATCGTGTTGTACGCCACTGAGGTCAAGAGGACGAGTTGGTAATTTCCCAGCTGGTTCTTCTGCCAGTGGTTCTCCAGCAGGCAGATGAGCTCAAGGACCCTGCCCGCGGTGTCTACGGGGAGAAGCACATTTCCATCGCTCCTCAGGGTCTGCAGGATCGACCCGAGGAACTCTCTGTCCCTCACTTGCTTGCTGACGGGAGACACCAAGGAGCTGCTCCCGGACGTGATCATAAGCGCGGGCTTGTCAAAGATTTGCTCCAAGTTCGCCCCGTTCAAGTGGAGGTCCTTTCTGTGGTTGATGTCCACAGCGTACACAACGTCCTCCCCGTCCACGTTGATTCTCCACACCGTGCCCCCGACCAGGTGCCCGGCATTGAAGGGGGTTATCGAGACGGTCTTTCCCTTGTCACAAAGCTGGACTGTCTGCGAGTACTGAAGAGTCTTGAAGCTGGCAAAAACGGCGTCGACGTCGTCGAGAGAGAAAAGGGAGAACTCCCCGACCTCATGCCTCGACAGGTACTGGTCATACAGGTACATTTGACCCATCTTGTGGACGGGCAGAGTGGCATAGATTGGGGCATCCAGACCGAACCGTTTCTTTGCGTAGGGCAAGGCGCCCAGGTGCAGTAGATCCGGGTGTGAGATCAGGACGTGCGTCACCGTTTCCGCAACCTCGGCCAGCGCCGACACGTCGGACTCCCTGAACATATCATCCCACCCGCAATCGAGGAGAATGCTAAGGTCATCGTCGATCTTCAGCAGCGAGCACAGCGGACCGTCCCTTCCCGCGCCATACACAGGCGAAACGCGTATTTGAGGCATCTCTCGAAGGCTTGCCCGGCCCGGCAAAAGCGCGGGCAATTCAGCGGTCCGACGAGCTCACTCACTCGCGACAGCGCTAGCTCGAGTGAGAAGGGGAGTCCCCTTCGCTTGGCCTCCCGCCGCCGCCCCCTTCCCCGCCCTTCGCCCTCGCCTCCTCTTAGTTAGCCCCCCCCCCTCCACTGGAGTGACTCCAGCCGCTCGGGCAATCTTGCTCAGAAAAAAAAAAGAAAAAAAAAGACCAACAAACGACCGGCGAGAGCTGTGGGCGATCACGGCAGCGCGGGCGGGCTCCTCTCGCGACCGGGCCGGGGGATGGGTTCCTCAGCAGAAGCCGACCTGGGGGTCGGCTCGGGGTTTGAGAGGGTACTATACGCAGGAACGTTCCGGCGCACTGTGGTGACAGATCAGGTGAGTGGTTCAGCCCCTTTCGGTTCTCTCTCTCTTCCAACCCACCTCCCCGCCGCGCTCCACGCGCCGCTCAACGTCGGGAGCAAGGGAGGTGATAGGAAGCACCTTGGTCTTCGGGCGGAGAGTCTGGAAACGGTTAAGAGGACGCCTTCATTCTAAATCCTTGTCGCCCCTTTCTCAACATACCCCTCTCCTTGCCCTTGATCTGGAAGGTGGACGAGGTGACCTTCAAGTGTCCTGTGAGAGTCACGCACGTCAGGATCGTACCCCTGTACGTCTCTGACACCAGGGTGCCCACCTTTGCGGGTTTTACGAGCCCCGGAAGCTTTGAGCTCAGAATCTTCGGGGGGCGCGCCGATCAAACAGATTGCCGGTTCACAGAGCTATGCCCCGCCTTGCAGTATGAAGCGCCACTATCCGATAGTTTTTGCACACACACCGAGCCAGCGGTCGTGGACCACTTGGTTATCAGGGGGAGGTATCGAACATTGAGCATGATCATTGTTGGTGTGGCCGCCGAGGATGCTGTGGTGGAGAACTGTAGTTTCTTGTGGGGGAGAGATCTGCCCGAGTCCAACGAAGTACCTCTCGGTGTGACCCTGGCGAACGGTGGCGAGGCTGGCGCAAAAGATGCGTGCGACAACCTTGGAGAGCTTCTGTCGCTAGGGTATGCAGGGGAATGCGACGAGACACATCTAGGTGATGAAATACAGAAGACAATTTGCGACTTGGACACGGTGGCGTCGGGGGGCGAAGACCAATTTGACAAGTTTCGTACAGAGGTCCTGAGCGCTGTGTCCTGTAAGTTTAGGAACCAGAAGGGAGCGATGGGGGTTAGCATTCACAAAGGGCTGGGCAAGGCCATGGACAAAATCGTAGACTACCTGGATCGGGGAAGCAATGCACCATTCAACATGCTCAGGCTCTCAGCTTTGGCATCCGCAATGATTTGCTCGTGCTCTCAACTGACAGGGACGTTCTCCAGGAAGGGTGGCGTTGATGGCCTGTGGAACACCCTTCAGAATGAGGAAACGGGCCTGGAGCCCAAATTTTGGTCACTGTTCAGTCTTCTTGTCGCGAGTTGTCACCAAAAAGGACTCGAGTGTCTCGCCGAGCACGCTCACGCTACGAAAGGCGGCTTTCAAAATTTAGAACAGGGATTGCTGGCCCTGATTATGAAAAAGCAGTATTCGGTGTTGGCACGCATGGGCGTACAAGTTATTCAGCGCCTGCAACTGTATCATGCCATCAGAGCGCTCAACGTGTCTGCCGCTGAACTTGCAAAGACGTGGAAAGAAAGTGGAGGATTGGATTGGGAGCAGATCAATGGCATAGTCGAGAGCACTGAGCATTTGCGGGATGCCCTCCTCCAGCTTGTCCAGAGCCAGAAGGCACTTGTGCTATCCCACAGCAGTATTGACACGAGGGAAGCCAGTTTCCTTGGCAACACCTACATCGAAATCCCTGCGCCAGACGCAATTGCCGCACAGTGTCTCCTGAAATACAAGGGCCTTGAAGCGCTCAGCACAATTTTGGCCATCATTGGCATGACTGCAAGTTGTAGTAGTCAGCAAGCCAAGAAAGCTGATCACGTGATGGAAGTGGTAGTGGGAGCGTGCAAGATGATAGAAGCCACACAGCACTTTGATGTGGTGCTTGCAAAAGGAACCAAAGCATGCTCATTGATGTGGGACACATTGACAGAAGTGGCCAAGCATAGAGAGAACACCAACCTCTCCCTTACTGCGAAGAAGTGGGGGTGCTACATAGCATGCATCCGCGCTGCAGATAGCCTCTCTGTGCACTGCCACGGCGGCTCTGATGATGGGAGAGTTGGAGCGGCAGCACAGAGGTTCCTGCTGAGCTGCTCAGAATTGTATGAATCCGGTGGATGTTGTAGTTTTCTGCTTAAACATGGCTCCAGATCTCTCGTGGATTACATGGGCCGAGCAGAAAGCTTGGGAGGACATGACAGGCACAGCGTGCACTTCAGAGTTGTTGCCTTGGACACCTTTTATGTCCTTCTGGCCGCGACAAAGAGAATTGATGATGTCAAATTGATATCTGCGTTTTTGAAGCTCTCAAGTGACTTGCTGACCTCGGAATTGTGTAGAGAGGGCTTCAATCTCTCTCCATACAAAGTTGCTTCTCTCCAGGAAGCAGCTGCGGTATCAAAAAGCATGGAGGGTGAATCCACTGAGATGGCTGGAGCTCACAAGTACATGGACAGCACTGCGCCCTTAACTCTTTCTAGGCTTTACGGAATGGTATTCGCATTAAAGGTTGTGGTTACAAAGTTGAGGAGATCGCCTGTAAGTGCAAGTGATTTCACTGCAGTTGACATGTCAAACCTGTTTGGAAGGCTTCGTGAAATGCTACTCTTTGTCCAGAACCAAACCACGGCACTCCAAAATCAGCAGGAGGAGGCTTGGACAGGCTTGGGATTGGGGAAGACGTGCTTCTCCGCAATTGCCATGAGCTTGCTAAGTACTCTTGACGCATGTTTAGAAGGAGTGGAAGCTTGCCTCGAATTTATTCTCTCAGTTGACGTGAGAATCGAGGGAAATGATATTTGCAAAGCTTTTGTGAGCACGTACGATATTATCCTCTTCTTCTCATCCTTCGGAAGTACTGCAGGCTCTGGATTACTGAACAAGATTCGGGAAACGTATGCAAAATGCTTGAGGAAGTGGAGTGTGTCGAGAGTCATGCCATCTCCGGCAGCTGAAGTTTTAGGAAAGCAAGCTGAAGGATCCATTTCGTTTTCTGTCGCGAAGTACTTGCACCCTTCAGAGCTGCTGCGATCCATAGCTGTTTTGAACATTGTGATTCCATTTGAGAGGACTCAGTACTCTGTGTTCCTGCGCGACAGATTTGCAGAGCATTCTGATGTGTATGCATCAGGAATCCTTTCCATCTTGTCTCAGGCAGTCTTCTTTTCCCATCCCAGTATCAAGGTTCCGCTGATCGAGCTTTGCCTGAAGCTCGTGCACTTGGGCCCTGGCTTCGCCAGGGCCGTTGTGTCTCCCCTCCTGGAACTGCTGCAGCAGGAGTACGAGATTGTTTGCGAGGATCGTGAAGAGATCAAATGTCTGGAGAATCTTGTTGATGTCATCCACGCAATCTCTCGCGATGCGCTGTGCAAGTGTGCACTTCTTGAGTCAGGGGCGATCACGGCAATGCTAGGGATATTCAAGCAACCTCACCTTAGCGATTCTGCAATCAGCAGCAGCTCTCTGCCTTTGAGGGTGGTCCAGACCATCCACAACCTATGCAACACAAACATTTGCCTGAGTGCAGATAGTCCTCTCTATATACGGGCCGTGGAAGACAGCCCGACTATTGATGAGGGAACAAACTTTGTGAGTGTAATGCTGGATGCGATGCGAGCACTCTCGGGGGACCAGGCCGAGTTGGTCACCGAGATCTTCGCCTTCTTCTCAGGCCACATACCCGGGAAGGTGGCCCTCCGAAGTGGCGCATCCCAGTGGAAGACAAATGCCTACTGGAGTGGGGATGGGTCGCAGGGCGACAGCGTCATCAACACTGCCAGTGCGCTGGCATCAGCTGCTAGATTCCTGAGCTCGACCATGAACGAAATGAAGAGTGACAAGCAGAAAGATAGTGTCTCGAAGGCTGTGAAAATATTGGAAGATTTGCAGAATGATGGAGAAGACGATGAGGACGAGGATCCCCCACAGCCCACAGATTTAGAGGCCAGGTACGAGGAAGTCTTCCAGGAGAACAGGCACAGCAACGCCTTCAGGAGGGATGAGCTTGTGCACTTGATCGGGTCTGCGCGCTTCTCAGAAGATTGCGAGCCCCAAGAGAGAGGCATGGCCAAGGAGAGCGAGGTCGAAGCCCAAAATAGGTGGCACGCTGACAGAGAGAGTAAAGAAAGCTCGCTCGTTCAACAAATGATTCGGGGATCCATGATAACTCCCAAGTACGGCGGACAGCTGACAAGTGAGCACGCGGGAGTAGGAGGCTACCAGCAAGAGATGCAGATTGATTCGGAGGCTCCAGCGCTGGTTGGGAATGAAGAGGAAGAAGACCTTTACGGGGGCATTTTGGAGGCTGAAGCCAAGCAGGAGGGAGGACTGGGGACCATCGGGGCGGTGGACGAGAACGCAGACGACCTTTATGGAGACATCGAAATGGGAGAGGCGGGGCCGGAGGAGATGAAACCACAGCAGTCTGAAAGTTTTGCTGCAGATCAGCTCACCCCAGAAACGATCGCAGAACTCCTGAGGAATCCAGAGAAACTGCAGCCGCTGCTAGAGAAGCATCCCCAGCTGCTTGCAGTGCTTCAGCAGTCTTTGAGCTCGTGAAGCGCAATTTTATAAGGAGAGTGGTGTATTCCAAGTGTATGGCTAAGATAAAAGAAGAATAAAAGAACTCATGTATAGCCTCTCGTCTTGCACTGGAATATTGTGTACAGCTCTTCCGGGGTGTACGCGTTGTACTTCTCCAAGGCCGGGTTAGCCGAAGACCCTCTGTTGGGCTCGTCTCGGTTGGCAAGGACAAGGTATGAGAATGCTTGCGCAAACTGAAGCAAAATCCTCAGGTTTCCGCCGCACTCAACATACTTGGGACCGATGAACCCTGCCATGTCTTGGAGAAGTCCATACTCTATCCAGTATGTCACCACGTCGATCGAGTTGGACCCCTCCGGACTTCCCTCGGCCGCGGCGAGGGACTCATTGGCCTTCTGCTCGATCGCGCTGCTCACTTCTGGCCTGTTCAGAATGCAAGTGAGGTTGAGAGCATTCGAGAGCTTGACGAACTTTGGGTCTTTGATCAGCGCGGTCATACCGCTGCTCGTCAGGGTCTGGAGCACACCCTCCACAACGGGGTTTTCGCGTGTATCTGCCGTTGCTGCCGTTGGCTTTCCTTCTGACACTCTCTTGTTCAGCTCGTTGACCCCAGAAAGAGCTTTGTTGATGAATACCTGCGAAGGAGGCGAAAAGGGTGCAGGAGAAAAGGCGAGCGTCAGAGCGTTTGCGCGGGGTCCTTGATGGAGGCGACGCCTTACCTGATTCCCAGTGTACACGCTCAAGGCGTCAAGAAGGGATTCGCTGCCACCGCAGGTCGTTAACGTCGAGACCATGGTAGGGATGAACTTGGCGAACTGTGCGCGCCAAGAAGGCGGGCGGGGAGGAGCGGGACTGTCAGCACACCGTGCGTGGACGAAACCGGGGCGCGCGCGCCCACTCTTACCTCATTGGGGTCCATACCCGGAGGTGTTGGGAACGACCCAGCCAAGCACTGGGCCGCGGGAAGGAAGAGGAGGACGGCAACGACAGCGAAGGCCGGCGCCGTGTGGTCGCGTTTGCGCATGCTTGATCCCGGTGTATGGCGGTGCTGTCGGCCGCGCGGCTACCCTCTCTGCCTGTTCTGCGTCTCGACACGGTTACTCCGAGAGCCACACGTTCGGGGTTTGGTCGGATTTTGACTTTTGACTCGAAACCTAAATCTTTCCGTTACAAACGGGACACCGTGAAAAATAAAAAATGGTGGGACGAGAGGGAGACGCTTTCGATCTACAAAGGTGTAATACACGGGCGGGCCATGAAAAGCGCCGCAGCTGCCCAGATCGTCTTATCGCCAATCACTTTTTGCCAACGGCCACCCTCTCCCTGGGCACCGCCCTCCTCGCTTCCCGATGCAGGCGCTGCAGGAGCGAGGCCCTGTCCCGGATGAGAATCTCGTTCGCCCCCTGGATGAGCGAGGCCTGGGTCCTAGACTCTTCGAGGACCTTGATGAGGCGATCCCTGAGCTGCGGGATGGGCATGCCCAACGGAATCCTCTTCAGCACCCGCGATGCGTCCAGCTGGGCCGACCCCAGATTCTCCAGCAGCGTGCCTATGAGCCGGGGCGAGGCCAGGGACATCTCTACCAACTGCTCCCAGAGCTCGTCGTCCCGCTGGCTCTGAACGAATTGGATGGCGCCCTGGATGTCTCCCAACTTCTGGACGAGGATGGACACGCCCTGGCTCGCGTTCCCCATCCTCCCCAGCACGAACACGAGCTCCTGGTACAGGGACTTCTCTCGGCACACGGCGTACGCCACCTCCAGCGGGTAAGAGCTCGAGGTTGCCAGGAAGTTCATCAGAAGTTTGGGGTCATACTCGGCGTAGAGCTCAACCTGCATCCCGTGCAGGTCACACTGCGCGCCCAGGTCTGGGTCCCTCTCGAAGAGCTGGTGCAGGTATTGGTGGAGGAACATCCTGAATTTATCCCCCGCCTTGCCCCTCGCCCCCTCGGCCTCCTTGAGCTGGGAAACCACCATGGGCGGGGTGATGAGGTCCCTCCCCTCCACGAGGAGATCTATGCTCTTCCCCGAGTCAAGCTCCATCATCAGCACGACCTTATCCCTCACGGACGGCAGGAGGCCGTTCCTGGCGATGAAATCAAAGACTTCCGGCCTCTGCAGCTGCAGGAAGATCCCGAGCGCCATGTCCTTTCGGTCCTGCAGGATGTACAGCTCTGCGAGGGCCTCCCGCAGCGTCCCGCTCGCCGCACTTCTAGCCTCGTAGGCGAGGAGAGAGTCCGTGATCTCTCTCATGCCGTAGATCTCCGCGGGCCACCGCCTGACGAGGTACAAAAAGTTCTCGTGGTCGCTCTGCAGGAAGATCTTGAGCACCATGTCGTACACAGCCTGCCTCAGCCTCGGGGATCCCGTGGGGATGTACCGGCAGAGGAGTGCGAGCTGCTGCACCTTGGCAAATTCCAGGACCCACCGCTCCCAGAGCGCTGTCTTCTGGAAGAGGAGCTTTGGGCAGAGCGCCGCGGCCTTGGCAAAGTCCTTCACCTCGAAGAGGTGGGTCAGGTAGTTGAACCCGATCTGCTCCATCGTGGAGTCCTTCAGGTTCTTGCCCTCGCTCGTCTCTAGTACGGACAGGGCCTCCTCGAACTTCTTGTTCTCCAGCAGCCACTGGATCCGGTCGTCCGGCCCCCTGGGCCTGGCCAGCACAATGTCCCGCGGGCTCACGATGTAGTACATGGGCTCGTCCCCCTCGGTCCACCACTGACTGCCCCCCACCCTCCTCGACGTGGTCCCCGCCGCCCCGCGCTCGGAGGCCGCGCTCTCATCGCTGCTCGCCGAACCGTACAGGAAGTCCGCCCCAGACGCCGGCACAGAGTAGTAGCTCGCCATCAGGTAGTCGTTCGCCTTGTAGTGCTCGTACCCATGGATAGTCAGCGCATCGCTCGCAAGCTCCTCGTTCATCCAGGTGATGACGCGGACCTCAGGCCTGAGCGACCCCTTGACGGTGGACCTCCTGCGCTGGTAGGTCGCCCCCTCCTGCACCTCTGCCAGCTTCAGCATGTTGTCGTCCTGGTCGATGACGTAGGCCAGGGCCACCAGGTCCGGACCGAAGGGGGCAATGCCCGAGATGTAATAGTCGGTCTGGAAGCTCGCGACGACCTGAACGATGCGGAAGACGGGGAGGCCCGTCGACCCGGAGGACGGCTGCGCAGAGGATGTGGCCCCCGGTCCGGCAAAGGCGTCCCCTATGGGCGACTCCTGGACGCTTATCCTGAGGATGGTGACACTGTCCGCCCAGCCCACAATCAGGAGGGACTCGGACTGCCAGAACAGGGAGGCCCTGAAGAGGTCCGCCCTCGGGCTCCCCTTGGGCCTGTTGATGTACTTGATGCACTGATGAGACACGCAGTCGTAGATCCTGACCCCGATGTCGTTCGCCCAGGCGATGAGCGACCCGGTCCATCTTGCCGCATGGATCGTTCCCTCGCCGCTGTGCAGGGCGTAGTCCTTGGTGCCGAGCCAGCCCTTGGTGTTGAGCACCAGCTGGCCCGCCAGACCCCCCGAGACGAACTGCCTGGACTTCTTCGCCCTGAACTTTGGGTCCAGGGCCACAGTCTTGACGGGCCTCCGGTACTCTTGCTTGAACCTTTCCTCACTATAAAGGCCAACGATGACGACGGTGCCGTCGTCCGAGCAACTCGCGAGGTACTCGCAGTGCTCGTCGAACCCTATGTCGTTCACGGTGGACGAGTGCGAGCTGTACGACTTGACCTCGATGTGCCCGAGCGTATCGAAAACGTGGACCTTCCCCTCGTGCGTCCCGATGGCGAGGACCTTGCCGGAGACGCTCACGCACGACGCGCCATCCGTATCGAGGAGATTTTGCGTGGCGCTGCCAAGCCTCTGGTAAAGCAAAAGGGGCTCCTCGTCCGAGTCCGACTCGGACTCGCTCGTTGTTTCCTCCTCGTGTCTGCCAGGGTCATCGGAGGCCGTCGCCGCGGGGCGCTCGACCGAGAGGGCATCGGAGGGCGTCGGCATAGGACCCCCATCCATCACTTCATCGTCCAAGTGATCCATACGCTAGCCGGCCACCGAACGAGCCGTGCTCTGCCTGTCCGGACCCTCGCTCCCGCCAGGCCGCCAGGCAAGCCGTTCTCTGTTTCTCTGTCACAGAAACTCTAACTTCTAAAGCGAAATTTGCGAGAAAACAAAAAGGGCAGACTGGTGTGCTGTGTTTGCTGCTGTTTCTCACAAGGGGAGGGAACCCGGGAACCCCACGGGACTCGGTTTTGGAAGAATTGGGAAAACGCCACGCCCCAAACTTCCGTGTTTTGGAAGAATTGGGACGGGAAGGAAAATCCTTGAGGCGTGGGGGGAACAACCCCTTGAGCTGTGGGGCGCCGCTTTTCTCTTTCGGTTCGACCATGGAACTAAACAACGGGACGGGGATGTTGGTGGGGCACAGAACTGAGAGGGTGCCCTCGCCCGAACCCGAACACGTCCGCCAGAACACCAAGCCGACCAGCTGCAGCCATGCAGAGCCCACCACCAGGGGAACCCCTGAGCACCTGTGCGAATAAACCAGCACCTGATCACGAGGCCCCCAAGGTCCTAGACAAGGGCGCCAAGCCTGCACAGAAGGTCCAGGCCAAGGACCAGCCTTCCAAGGGTAAAGGAGCCCACGACATGAGGGTAAACTCCAACTACGCCAACCCGCTCTACTGGGCGAGGTACACGAAGGCGTACTGGCGCAACCTGGTCACGAACTTCACCTTGCCCTTCGTGATCCTGCTGACCTCGTGTTACTACGGCGTCAAGGGCACGCTGTACACATTCGTGATGTCCGGCCAGCTCCCGTACTTCCAGAAGTACGTAGGTGTGTCCGGGGTCGAGTATCAAAAGCTCAAGCTGCTGAGCCAGATCCCGTGGGCCATGAAAGCCTGGATCGGCATGATCTCGGACAACTTTCCAATCTACGGCTACCACAAGAGGTACTACCTGTACGGCGCAACCTTTGTCGGGGGCGTGGCCTTCGCCATGCTCGGCGTCCTCGAGATCACCCAGGCCACCGCCTACTTTGCCGCTCTGCTCTTCTTCTTCGCTTCGCTGGACATGGCCACGGCCGACCTGCTGTGCGAGGGAAAGTACGCCGAAAAGATGATGGAGAAGCCCGAGACCAGCAGCGACCTGGTGAGCTGGGTTTGGGGGGTGTACCAGCTTGGCTCGCTCACGGCGTCCGCCTTCATCGGGCCCATCTCTGACAGCCACAACCCAAAAATCATCTTCCTGATCGCCGTGCCGTTTGCTCTCCAGTTCCTGATCCCGCTCTACCTGGGGTACCTGCCCGAGGAGAAGGTGGAGAAGAAGGCTAAGGAGAGCAGGGTGGTGGAGGGGAGCGGGGCGGCCCAGGCCTCCCCGTCGCGGATGTCCATTATCCCGCCCCTCATGAGGGAGAACCCCAAGGTCTTCATCATGGCCTTCCTCACCGCCCTGATCGCCATTTTCCTCGGGGTCGTCCACCTCGTGGGCACTGAGACCCAGCAGCTGGTGTACGCCATCTCTGCCTCCGTGGCGCTGTGCTGGCTGTCCCACTGGGCCCTCCCGCCCGTGCTGAGCAAGTCCAACATTTACATGTTCCTGTGCAACGTGCTCTACATTCAGGTCTCGGGAGCCCAGGACTACTTCTACACCGCGGGCCCGGACTGCTTCCCGGGTGGACCCAACTTCAGCTATTCTTACTACTCAACCTTCACGGTCGTTGTGGGTTCCGTGGCCGCCTGGATTGGGGTGGTCATTTTCCAGGCCTGGATGCGCGATTGGAAGTTCAGGAAGGTCTTCTGGACCACCACCGTCATCCGCGTCGTGGGTTCGATCTTCGACATTGCCATCGCAACCCGCTCCAACCTCAGGTTTGGGCTCTCGGACAAGCTTGTGTACATGTTCGGCGACGCCATCATCTACAACATAGTGTACCAGATGGACTTCATGCCGGCCGTGGTCCTCACCTCAAAGGTGTGCGAGAAGGGCCTGGAGAGCACGATTTACAGTCTGCTGGCGGGGATGCAGAACCTGGGGCAGAACCTCAGCCTGAGCCTGGGGACTTACCTAGTCACCAAGTTTGGGGTGAGGACAGTGTGCAAGCCAACCTTGACGGAGGAGTGCGACTGCAACTTCGATACCCTTCCCCAGCTTCTCTTCCTGTGCCACATGTGCCTCCCCCTGCTCAGCATCCCCCTGACCTTCTGGCTGATTCCGGACAAGAGGATGACCGAGACGATCAAGCTGGAGGACGAGGAGTACTACGAGCTCGTTGAGACCAACCGCAACGATCTCAGCGTCGAGCTCAGGTCTAATCAGGGCCTCTGAAGGAGCAGAGATGATGACTAAGAAGTTTAATTCACCACTCACACATAGTAATACATCATCATCATACATGTATACATGCTACCCCTTGGCCCTGGTCTCCTTTGCGTAGGCCGCAGCGAAGAAGGCCGCGGAGAGCCCAATCAAGCCGATGCCAAGCGCGCTGAGCCTCAAGCTCTCCGTCTTCGCCAAAATTCCCACGAAGAGCGGGCCCACCATTTGGCCAAAATCCTGTCCGCATCTAAAAAGGCCAAGGTACAATGCCTTAACCCGCTTCTCGCCCTTCGACTCGTCTGCGTGTCTTGTCCTGTTGCACCTTTTCACAGCGAGGTTGGCCAAATCGCCCGCATAGCACATTGCTGCGAGAGGTATGGGATGGCGGTGTGGGGGGGGAGGCTCTCGGTCAGCGCGAGCGAGGGAAACGAACGGACAGAGGCTGATCGGGCGCACCTATGCCGGCGCCCACTCCGCTGCCCGCGCCTGCCATGCTTGCAAAAAGAAAAATTAGAACCTTGCTCCCCGACGTGAAAGCCAGGAGGAGGCAACCTAGCGAGATCAACGATAGCGAGGAGACGAGCGAGTACTTTCTGCCTAGCCTGTCTATCATGATTCCACTCACTGGAAAGCAGATGAAATCCGAAAGATACATCGTTGCGATGATCTGGCCCACGTGAAGCTGGTCAAAGCCAGCGTCGAGACCCGCTGCGATAGGATCCGGCTTTGTCAGAATTTGTGATTCGAGGCTTGATGTCACTGCAGCAATAACTCACCGAGCGCGAACAAAAAATCGCGCGCCTGCCTGAGCATGTTCAGTACCAAGCAAGGCCCCCCCGTCAACATGAGCTCAGGCCAGTTGTCCTTAAAAATCTCAAGCAGGAGCGTGCCCTGCCCTACTACTTCTACTTCTTCTTCTTCTCCTCCTTGGCTTCCCTTCTCCTCTCCCTTGGCGCAATGCTTTCGCCTCAGGTAGTGAGCGAGCTGGAAGGGCACGACCAGAGCCCCGAACACGGAGACGAGAACGAAGGCCGATGTGTAACCGGCGCGCAGGGACACGAAGCTTCCCAACAGAGGCATGAAGAAGTTGCTGACCCTTTGAATGCCCCCCAGAAGCGAGATCAGTCTCCCTCGGTTGCTCTCGTACAGCTTCGAGGAAAAGATGAACGTTCTTGAGGTGAGCCAAGAGGTATGCGCGCACCCATGGAGAAATCGAGAGACTCCCAAAACCCAGATGGTCGGTGCCAGCGCGGCAGCTATCCCCGAGAGAACGAGCATCGCGCCGCTGAAGATACCGGTCAAATCGGCACCGTAGCTCGACAAGAAAGTTGCCATGGGAATGTCCAAGAGCACGCCCGCTAGGCTCAAGCAGGACATGACGGCTCCACTGTACGCATCGTTGGCAAAGAAAACTTCTCTAGCATAGTCTGGAAGAACCGGTAGAACCATGCCACTGCAACCAAAGACCAGGATAGATGGCAGGTACACCTGCGTCGCGAACGACAGCATAAGCTGCAGGGTCCCTTTCTTTGCGTCCGCACTCCCGGCGGTCGCCCCGACCTCTTCGGGAGCTTCCACGGACAACGACGAGGCCGAAGGGAGCTGCTGATACTTGACGGAACCCTTCGGGTGGTCCCCCTCGGCCCTGCCCCTCGCCATGGTCCAGCTACTTGTCAGAGTCAGAGTCTAACATGGCGATCGGACCCGCTCCCTTCCTCACAGGTGTAACGCGAACGTCCTCGACGTCCTTCAACTGGTGCTTCAGAGCACACCTAGCTCACCTCAAAAAGTTTCCTATCGTTTTCCTATCCAGATCTTGGCCTAGAGGGTTCCGATCTCGGCACGGAGTGGAGACAAGAGTTGCGGAGAGTCCAGGTGCTGGCCCTACTAAAAAAGAATTAAAAAAGTGGGATTCAGGCCCCCTCGCCGCCTGGCGCGATGCCATTCACGGACAGTATCCTCAGCCTTGTCAGCCTGTGTCTGAAGCCTCCGTTCCTCCTGTAGTTGCTCCTTCTTTTCTTCTTGAAGACAATCTTTTTGGCCTCCATGAATTGAGACTTTGGACACCAGAGCGAGAAGGGAGAGCGTTGCGAGGCGTTAACTAAGAGCGCCCAAATAGGCAGGAGGGACTCTCGTGCGGAGATGAGGGCGGGAGGGTTGCCAATGCGCACAGCGCACTCACCTCCACGGCCGCCACCACCGATGTGCCGGGCACGTACGGCCTCCCAATAATTGTCTCATCCTTGCTCCCGAGCAGCAACACCCTGTTGCACTCGATCATATCGTTCACTTCCAGGTCGCCCCGGCTGTCCACAAAGACCAAGTCATTCGGACAAACTTTGTACTGCTTTCCTCCAAGCTCGAACACCGCGAAAACCTAGGAGTCGTTTCGTTGGCAAAAAGACGGTGTGGCAAGAGGCGTGGATGAGACCGCAGCACACGGGGTGGGGGCACGCCAACGAAAATGGGAGAGCGCGGGTCAGGCAGGGTCAAGCGACGCCAAAGAGAATCGAAGGGAACCAAACTGAGGGGAACGGCAGCCCAGCCCCAGCCCCAGTCAGGCGGGCTCGCACAACAACATCTGGGTTGGGGGAAGGAGCTTTCGAGTGCAAACGTACCTCAGTCTCCCTTCCCTCGGGCTTCTTGTACTTGTCGCTGAAAGTCCCCGTGACAGTGTACTCCTCTGGCAGGTCCGGCACCTGCAGCGTCTCCAGCTCCGGCGGCGTCTCCCTGTCCCACTGCTTCTTTATGTTCGGCCAATAGAAGCTCTTCCTGCTCTTGAAAGACCTCGTGAACTGCAGGCTGTGGTGGCCTGCCCGCGAGCCGGACGGCCACGCGCACGCGGAGCGCTCACTGACGAGGGTGGCGAAAGGCCTGCTCGCGTCGGCGCCGTTGGCGTGCTTCAACCCCTCCAAGCCGCGCCCATCCCACGGGATCGGGCTTCCTCCTGAGCTCGAGGCCGAGCCCAGGCTCACGACTCCGCACCTCGCCAGGCCCCTCTGGAGGCACGCGGCGGCGGCGGGACCGTCCCCGCGCAGAACCCCCCTCAGCGTCGCGGTCGCGGCCATCTTTCTTGCGTTTGAGGGGGAGGCGAGCTCGCCAAGCCTTCCAAAAGACCAGCGCGCTGGTCCAGCGGCGCAAACTTTCCGGGAAAGTGGAATCCCAGATCTGGGCCCAGATTCAAAAAAAAACCAAGATGGTTGTGTTCGGTTCAGGAGAGAGCCCGCGGCGGGAACGGTGTCCGGCTGGCTGTCGTCAAAGCAGGGAGGGAGGAGAGCAGGATGACCGACTACGCGGAGCAGAGCAGGGGGACCTACGTGTCGATGGCAACGTGCTGTGACGACGGCCACCCCCCGGAGTGCGTCATTGACGGGAACCCGAAAACTTTCTGGAGCACCACTGGTCTTTTCCCGCAAGAGATTGTCTTGACGCTCAAGGACCAGACGCGGATATCCCGGGTTACGTTCAGCTCGACCGGCGTCCAGAAGCTGGTGGTGTCTCGGGCGAGAGACATCCAGCCCCTCGAGTTCGAGAAGCTGTATGACACGAACCTGAGCCAGATCACAGGGCAGATGCAGCAGGACAACAAGGTCATCAGCTTCGAGGCCAAGCACGTCAAGTTCACCCTGCAGAGCGGGTGGGACAACTTCGCGGCGGTTCACAAGATATCTCTGCAGTGAGCGTCAACAGCGGGGACAACGGGTCCTGTTGGTGCATTGCCGCGGTTATCGGGGACGAGGACGGTGGAGGAAGGGAGAGGCGCTTCAGGGTTGCGGACCCGGCAGATTGCCCGCGATCTAATAAACATCGATACAATAAGACTTCTCTCCATCCCTCTCTTTCTCTATCCCTCTCTTGCGCGTGTGAGGGCACGCGGGAGAGCGGTTTAAAACATGGCCGGAACCGCGAGACAGTCAAAGGCCTCCTGGATCGCCCTCTTCTTCACAAGCTCCATGCTCCAGCCGGATGCCAGCGTGGCCAGCTGCTTCTGCCGTTGGGCCCTGTTCCCCGCCATCTCGGGAAGCTCGGGCTCTTCCTCTGCGATTTGCATGGCAGAGGCCTTCGGCCGGGCAGCGTCTTCCATCTCGACCTCCTTCGCCCTGTTCGCGGCGATCGTGTCTGCGTTCTCAACCTCCACCCTCCTCAGTCTCTCCTCCGTCTCTGCTTGGTCGATGCCCTCGACCAGGTTGAAGGCGATGTCCTCGCGCTGCTCGAGGTAGTCGTTCCACTGCGGGGCGACGGGGGAGGACGGGAAAGGCGTTGCAGCCATCAGCAAAAGGAAAGCGGGGTAGGAAGAAAAGTCCACGACGCGCCCTCACCTCGTCGTTGGTCGCGAAGGACTCCCGGGGAGCGCAGAAGGCCCGGTAGACCCTCTCCCTCAGCGCCATCTCGCGCTCCATCGCGTGCAGCACGCGGTCGCGCCCCGCTCCCTCCGCGCGCGCCAATCCAGCCCACCGATGTCCTTACCCGGATTTCCTTGGGGGCCGATTCCGATTCCGGAGTCCGGGACCCAGTGGGACCCGGGGGTTCCTGTACGATATTTTGAAGGCTTGAAAAGGCGCCCCGAGAAACCAAGGCACCCCCCCCGGCCAGGAGTCAGACGACGGGGAAACGTGAAGGAGGGAAGGATGGACTTTCTCTTCGGGAAGAAGGGTGCTCCCGGCATCACCGTTTACACTGAGCACGACAACAACGAGTACTCGCCTTTGTTCGTCATAGGAGGAATTCACGTGTACCCCGAAGGCTTTGGCATCCTCGTCGTTTTCGCGAGTATCTATTTCTACTTCCTGAGGAGGAACTACAGGCCCGATAAGCCCAAGCCCTTTTACGAGTAGGTATCGAGCGGAACGCCCGGGGCGCGGTCGCGCAACTTCCATAACCAAGCATGTAAAAAAAATAAATAAGTTATAAACAGAACCAGGGGTTCTTGGAAGTGTGGACAATCCAAGCCGAGCCTAGGTTTCCAGAGTCTCCAAGATTCTGTTCTGGAGCGTGCTTATTTCGGCGTGAAGGCTTACCAGCTCGCGTACGCTCTCTGCACTTTGCGTTTGCGGGGTATGGAACGCGCTCGCCCGCCGCCCAGTGTTTCTCATCTGGTTCGTGGTTGGGCTCGCCTTCACTTGCAGGTAGTGTGGGCTCGCCTGCAGTATGTTCGCGCTCAGGTCGTCCAGGGCACTGTCTAGGGGCTGGTGGGGTGCCGTCTCTTCCCAGAAAATGTCCTTCAACTCCGCATTGGGGCCTGGCATGGACTCCCTCCTCAGGGGAGCTCTCCTCTGCGGCCTGCCGGCAGACCCAGCCTGTTCCCTCTCAAAGAATGCATGCTGTCCGCCGTGGCCCGCCACAGGTTGCTGCTCCCTTCCGTCTCGCGTGCCTGCCGAGAACTTTGAGCTCCTCCTCTGAGAAAACGGGGTCTGGAAGCCAGAGGGCCTCCTGCTCGCCACCAGCGAGGCCCGGCGGTCCCTCTCAATTTCTTCTTGCTCCAAAATCTGGTCTTCCAGTTTGTGCACGCTGGTGGACTTGGCCTGAGCGAGCCATTTGTAGAAGTAGGAAGACCTCAGCTTCGCGTTCTTCTCATTCGCGATCATCTTGCCGATGACGCCAAGCTTCTTCCTTTTTGCTTTCTTTGCCATCTGCCTCTCCCAGTTTGAAACCAAGCCTCTGAATGCTCTTGAGACGCAGCTGTGCAGAGCGAATTCCTCGGCGACCTTCTTCCGCTGCTGGTGCAGGACCTTATCCCTCCAGGATCGGACCGCGCTCAGCTGCATGCGCCGCACGCAGTGGTTCACGGCAATGAGCTTGGCGATGTGCCGCCGCTCGTTGATCACAACGAGCACCAGGAACCTGTTGAAGAATCTCTTCTTCATCCAGAACTCACTAAAGTTGTAAGCCTCCTCATCTTTCTCCCTTTGATCCTGCATCTCAACGCACCACTTGCACCATCTGAGGAACCACCTGTCCAGAACGTGCTTGTCCGCCATCCTCACCAAGGCTTCCTTTTTCTTCTTCTTCTGCACTGTGTTCCAAAACGCTGCAAAAGCCTTCTTCCTCACCCAAAATTCCCGGAACGTGTAAGCGATCGACTTCTGACCCTCCACCATCGCTTGAGCGACGCGCGTCCACTCGAGCAGAACCTTGACCTTCAACATGCGGTCCGCTTTCTCTCGAATTTGCAGCAAGGCCAGCCTCCTCGACCTGTGCCAGCTGGACCAGTCGAGCCAGTGCTCGAACAAAACGCTGACCCTCTCCACCAGTCTCCTTCTTGCGAATGCCTTCTGCTCGCGCTTCCTCTCGCAGACAAAGTGCCAGCAAACCAAGGCCTCCCTCCTGATCCGGGTCAGAACCTTGCCTCGCACCCCTGCGTAGAGTGCCCTCTGCTTCTGCAGCAACCTCACCCTCCAGCAGTAGCGTAGGAGCACCCTCCTGGCCAGGCTTCTCTCGGACAGGTCCTCGCACCTCTGTTCGAAGTTCTTCTTCATTCTCAGCCTGCCCGTAGCCTCCTCCTGCGCCCTGATCTCCCTCTCAAAGCTCTCCACCTTCTCCCTCTCTCTCCTGAGCTGCCCGAGGATTTCCTTGTGCTCCTGCTGCAAGGACGCCAACTGGAGCTTCAGGTCGTTGTTCTCCTGCAGGACCGTGTCAATCGCACTGGCGCTCTCTTGCAGCTTCGCGTTCTCCTTCAATTGCAGGCTGAGCAGGTTTTTCGCCTCGCTCTCCAGCAACTTCTTCTGGATGACCTCTTGCTGCAGAGTGTGCTGGGTTAGAATCATGCCATCAATGTCCGCGTTCAGGTCGCCCAGAGCCTTGTCCGCGGAGTGCACCGCAGCGCTGGCCTCCTTGTCCAAGCTCTCGATAGTGGACCGGAGCTCCTCCACCAGCGAGGCGTCTGTTGGAGCCGCCTCAGTGGACAGGAGACCCTCGTTCATAACGATGTCTTGAAAGAGCAAGGACTCCACGGACTCTTCTTTGGACCCCGAGGCTTTCGGGCGGCCTCTCGCAGCGGGCGGGCTTTCCTCGTCGAGAGTCGAAACTGACTCCGCCGCAAGCACTCCGTGGGAAGAAGACGCGGCGAGGGACAGATGAAGCGGCTCCCTCTCTATATCGCCGGCGAGGGGTTCTCTCTCTGCATCGCCGACCTTGGAGGCTGCGTCCAGGCCACCCTGCGGGGACCTCCGCTCTATCGGCTGGAAGCGCAGCCTACTCCTGTCCCTGTGGTGGGACTCATCTTTGCCGTTACGGTCCCTTCGTGTAGGTCCGACGCCTTTCCCTGTTGTTTGGAAGCCAGCGCCCGCCTGCCGCGCAAAAGGTGAGCAAGAAAGGTTAGCCGAGTGTCCGAGCCCCAGTTCCTCCTCGCTGGGAAAGTAGGCGTGCCCTCAAAGACGAAAAGACAGCGGTCTTGACCCACGTCCTCTGTTCGTTTTCGATTCGATGGGGCCTCTTGCTGCACCAGGGGGGGGGGGGGGGGAAGGGGGGGAAGGTGGTCCCCCCCTTCCAGGGGGGGGGTGGGCGGGGCCCTTTGGGGGCCGAATTGGGAGGGGTGCC
>Ga0160423_10001064_pt1 | contig 22820 bp, 19 predicted proteins | sample CRUFie14St8metaG_FD_108191 | JGI IMG/M metagenome (GOLD analysis project Ga0160423, IMG submission 108191) | Marine microbial communities from the Costa Rica Dome - CRUD Field 142mm St8 metaG | ecosystem: Environmental > Aquatic > Marine > Oceanic > Photic zone | place: Costa Rica: the Eastern...
GCCCGACAGCATGACCCTGCCTTTATTGTGGCTCGGCTTGGGAGTGAACCTCTTCTCGTTGTGGACCCCGCTCCCCTCGGCGGTGATGGGCGCTATGCTGGGCTATGGGTCGCTGTGGAGCGTTTACTGGATATTCAAGCTGGCGACAGGCAAAGAGGGCATGGGCTATGGCGACTTCAAGCTCCTCGGCGCACTCGGCGCCTGGTTCGGCTGGCAAGCTGTACCGCTAATGATTCTACTGTCCTCGTTTGTCGGCGCAGCGCTGGGGATCGCTATCCTTGTTGCACGGCGTCAGGGCCGCGATACCCCCATGCCCTTCGGCCCCTATCTGGCCGGCGCGGGTCTGCTAGCCCTGTTTTTTGGCGACACGCTGATCAGCGAATACCTGCAAGTCGTGAGCCCTTGATATGTTGCGCGTAGGCATTACCGGCGGCATTGGCAGCGGCAAGACCGCTCTGACCGACTGGCTCGCCACCCAAGGTATTGTCATCGTCGATGCCGATCTCGCGGCACGCGTCGTGGTACAGCCGGGCCGACCGGCGCTCGCCGACATTATCGAAGCTTTTGGTGCGGAAATCCTGTTGCCCGACGGGCAACTTGACCGCGCCGCGCTGCGGCAACTGGTCTTCAGTGATGAAAATCAGCGAAGAGCACTGGAGGCTATTACCCATCCCCGTATCCGCGACGAACTGGTCCGACAGATGAGTGAGGCGAACTCACCGTATGTCGTACTGAGCTCCCCGCTTTTGCTGGAGAGTGGGCAATCGGAGATGGTGGACGTCAGTGTCGTTGTGGACGTGCCAGAAACATTGCAAATTGAGCGCACGATGACCCGGGATCAGAACAACCGGCAGCTGGTAGAGCAAATCATGGCAGCGCAGCTGGGGCGGGAAACGCGGATTGCTCGCTCTGACATCGTGATCGACAACAGTACCTCTCTGGATGCATTGTATGAGCGAGCGGCGGTATTGCACGAGACGCTTTTGGCGCAAGCGGCGGCGCACTAATCAGCGAGCAACCGCTCCAAGATCGGCCGGTTGGCAGCGGGAAACGCCCAGTCCCGGAGTTGCTCGGGTCGTTGCCACGCCATAGGCTGACCTTCCAGACCACGGGGCTCACCTGACCAGCGGATGACGCGGTGGACGTCCAATCTCACCCGTTTATCACCGTAATCATGCTCGAGCACCATGAGTGCCTCGGTCGTTTCAATCAGCACACCCAACTCTTCCCCGAGTTCCCTAGCCAGAGCTTCCAGCAGGGTTTCGTCCGCTTCGACCTTGCCACCGGGGAATTCCCACAAACAGCCCTGATGTGCCTCGGGTGCGCGGCGAGTGACCAACACCCGACCCGCGTCGTCGATCAGGATCCCGACCGCGACGGTAACGAGAGCCATGTCAGGTGCGGTATTCAGCGTTGATGCGGACGTAGTCGCATGAGAGATCGGTGGTCCAGATTACCGCCTCAGCGTCGCCTCGATTGAGCGCAATGTCGATCGCGAGATCACCTGGTGCCATCGCCTCCTGACCTTTCTCCTCGGTATAGGAAGCGGCGCGAGCGCCCTGCTCGGCGATCAGAAAGCCGTTCAGGTGAATAGACACTGCGTCTGTATCGAAGTCTTCTAGTCCCGCGCGACCAATCGCCGCCAGAATACGACCCCAATTGGGATCCGAGGCAAACAAAGCGGTTTTGACCAGCGGTGAATGGGCCACGGTACGCGCCACCTGATCGCAAGCCGCTTCAGACTCGCCTCCAGTAACGCGAATCTCGACGAACTTACTCGCGCCCTCACCGTCACGCACAATGTCTTGCGCCAGTTCAATCATCAGCGTCGTCAGCGCCTGCGCGAAGCGCTCGGCGTGTTCGGAGCCTGCTGTAATCCCGATGCCACTCTGCCCCGTGGCAGAGAGCGTGACGGCGTCGTTGGTCGAGGTATCACCATCGACCGTGATGCGATTGAAGCTCGCCTGTACAGCCGCCGAGAGCAGGTCATGCAAAAGCGGAGCTTCAATAGCGGCATCGGTCGCAACGAAAGACAGCATGGTCGCCATATTGGGGCAGATCATGCCCGCACCTTTGGCGACGCCGGTGATGGTGCAGCGCTGGCCGTCTAACTCGACCTCCGTGCTACGCAGTTTGGCGCGGGTATCTGTGGTGAGGATCGCGCCGGCGGCGCGCTCCCAACCTGTATCGCAGAGGTCATCCAACGCAGCGGGTAATGCGGCATTGATCTGCTCGACAGGCAGCCGTTCGCCGATGACACCGGTGGAGAACGGCAGCACCGCAGTGGCGTCCGTCTCGGTCAGCCGCGCCAGCGCTGCGCAACAATCAACTGCCGATTGCGTGCCGGCCTCGCCGGTGCCAGCGTTGGCATTACCGGTATTGATCAATAGATACCGCGGCGGTGCCTCGGCCGAGGCAAGATGCGCCTCGGCGAGCCGCACGGGGGCCGCGCGAAACGCATTCTGCGTAAACAGCGCCGATGTAAGAGTGCCCGGAGCTAGCGCGATGACCACGAGATCATCGTGGTCCGCCTTTTTGATGCCCGCCTGGGCAACGCCCAGCCGCACTCCAGATACCTCAATGCTCATCGGCAACTCCCAAAATGATTGTCGGTCGTACTGTCGATCCGCTGGCAGTCAGCTCAATGCGCCGTGACATTGCTTGTACTTTTTGCCGCTGCCACAGGGGCAGGGGTCGTTGCGCCCGACCTTGGGTTGCGCGCGAGTGACGGGTTGCGGGGTCACCGGCTGCTGTGACGCCTCTGCCGACTCGGGCACAGCAGCCCTGGCATCCGCATGCTCAAAGGCCATTTTCTGCTTTGCCGCGGCCTCCCGGCGCTGTTGCTCGATGGCGGCCGCCTCGTCAGACCGCTGCACCTGCACGTTACTCAAGAAGCGCACCACCTCGTATTTCAGGCGCTGCAAGAGACCTTCAAACAAGGCAAAGGACTCTCGCTTGTACTCCTGCTTGGGATTCTTGTTGGCATAGGCCCGCAAGTGGATGCCCTGCCGGAGTTGGTCCATTACCTGAAGGTGCTCTTTCCAGAGCGTGTCCAGCACCTGCAGCATGATCTGCTTTTCGAGTTGTCGCATGCTCGGGCCAATGCTCTCGGCCTTCTCAACGTAAGCCGTCTGCACCGCATCGGCTATGCGTTGCCGCAAGGTCTCCTCGTGAAGGGTGTCGTCCTCATCGAGCCACTGTGCCACCGGCAGATTCAGCCCAAACTCCGTCTCAAGCTGTTTCTCGAGCCCGGGAATGTCCCACTGCTCCTCTACGCTCATTGGCGGGATGAAACCATCAACGGCGTCATTCACCACATCCTCGCGGATCGCGGTGATGGTCTCGCCAATTTCATCATCCGACAGCAATTCATCCCGCTGGCGATAAATAATCTGGCGCTGGTCATTGGCCACATCGTCGTACTCAAGCAGCTGCTTGCGGATGTCAAAGTTGCGTCCCTCAACTTTCCGCTGCGCTTTCTCGATGGCGTTGGTCACCATGCGGTGCTCAATGGCTTCGCCACGCTCCATCCCCAAAGCCTGCATGAAGCTCTTGACCCGCTCGGAGGCAAAAATGCGCATCAAATTGTCTTCGAGCGATAGATAGAACCGGGAAACCCCGGGGTCTCCCTGCCGTCCGGACCGCCCGCGCAGCTGATTGTCGATGCGCCGGGACTCATGACGTTCGGTACCAAGAATATGGAGACCGCCCGCCTCTATGACTGCATCATGGCGCGCCTGCCATTCAGTGGTGAGTCGCTCCCGGGTTGCCTCGTCAAGCGTGTCGTCCTGGCATGCCAACTCCGCGTCGAGGTTCCCGCCAAGCACGATATCGGTACCACGGCCCGCCATGTTGGTGGCAATGGTGACCACGCCGGGACGTCCAGCTTGAGCGATAATTTCCGCCTCCTGCTCGTGATACTTGGCGTTCAATACTTTGTGATCAATCTTCTGCTTTTCAAACGCTTGGGAGAGCTCTTCGGAGGTCTCCACAGACGCGGTACCCACCAACACGGGCGCGCCACTGTCGATACAAGCACGGACATCCTCGATGATGGCTTCAAACTTTTCTTCGCGGGTCAGATACACCAGATCATTCAAGTCGTCCCGACACATGGGCACATTGGTAGGAATCACCACACAGTCCAGACCGTAAATCTGGCGAAATTCAAATGCTTCGGTATCGGCGGTCCCGGTCATACCGGCAAGTTTGTCGTAGATGCGAAAGAAGTTCTGGAAGGTAGTCGAAGCCAGGGTTTGGCTTTCGCTTTGGATCTTAACCCCCTCCTTGGCCTCAATGGCTTGATGCAGACCTTCTGATAAGCGCCGGCCCGGCATGGTCCGACCCGTGTGCTCGTCAATCAGCACCACCTGACCTTCCTGAACAATGTATTCCACGTCGCGCTGGAAAAGCACGTGGGCGCGCAGACCTGAGTGCACGTGGTGCAATAACCCAAGGTTAGTCGCGGCATAGAGTGAGTCATCATCTTGCAAAAGACCCGCCTCAATGAGCATGCCCTCCACCTTCTCGTGCCCGTTCTCGGTTAATTCGATGCTGCGCTGCTTCTCGTCGACCGTGAAGTCGCCTTCTTGCTCTTCGAGCTCGGGGGTGAGCTTAGGGATCAGTCGATTGATCGCCTTATATAGCTCGGAGCTATCCTCAACAGCACCCGAGATAATCAGAGGTGTACGGGCCTCGTCGATCAGGATGGAGTCGACCTCATCGACAATCGCAAACGCCAATTTACCCTGGCTCTTGTCGGCCATGCTGAAGGCCATGTTGTCCCGGAGATAGTCGAAGCCAAACTCGTTGTTCGTGCCGTAAACCACATCGCAGCTATAGGCCGTTTTCTTCTCCTCGGCGCTCTGCCCGGATCGCACCACGCCCACTGTCAGGCCCAGAAACTCGTATAACGGCCCCATCCAGGCGGCATCCCGCCCGGCGAGATAATCATTCACGGTGACCAGATGAACGCTGTGATCGGGTAGCGCGTTTAGATAAGCGGGCAACGTGGCGACCAGCGTCTTGCCCTCACCGGTTCGCATCTCGGCGATCTTGCCATCATGGAGCGTTATACCGCCGATCAGTTGCACGTCGAAGTGCCGCATACCCAGCGCACGCACACCCGCCTCGCGCACCACGGCAAAGGCCTCGGGGAGCAGTTGATCGAGTTTTTCGCCCTCATTCAGGCGCGAGCGAAACTCATCGGTTTTGGCGCGCAGGGCGTTGTCATCCAGAGCCTGCATCGCTTCTTCAAGCGCACTGATGCGGGCGACGACTTTGCGCATTCGTTTCAGCTCCCGGTCGTTACGGGTGCCAAATATTTTTTTCACGGTAGAAATCAGCATGGAAAGCTCACTGTTGCGTCACAAGGGAATCCAAATTGGGTGGCGCAAACGCGCCGGGATTCACTTGTCAGCGATGGGTGCGACGCACGTAGCTGGCGGGGTCAACGGCGCGGCCGTTTTTGAAGACTTCGAAATGCACGTGGGGACCGGTTGAACGGCCTGAACTTCCCATTAGAGCGATGACATCACCCCGTCGCACCAGGTCGCCCACATCGACCAGATTTTGCTGGTTGTGAGCGTAGCGGGTGCTGAGACCATCCCCGTGGGACACTTCGACCATGGTGCCGTAACCGGACTTGTGGCCGCTCCAGCTCACCACGCCACTGGCAACAGCGAGAATATCGGAGCCCGCACGGCCTGCGAAATCGACACCGTCGTGCCAGGCCCGCTCACCCGAGATGGGATCAATGCGGCTGCCATAGGGGGACGACTGCCAGCCTGAGCGAATCGGTCGACCGGCCGGCGCTGCCTCGGCTCTCAGCTGCTCTGCCGAGAGCAACCCTGCGAGCACATCAAACTGCATCTCACGTCGCGCAAATAACGCGTCAAGCGCCGTAAATTGCGTATTCACCTCTGCTACGCTCGGAGGCGATGCATTCAGCGGTAGCACAGGACCACCCAGCGCGGCTGGCCCGGAAAAATCAAATTCGCCCGCTTCCAACCCGGCCAGATCGGTCAGGTGACTGCCCAGAGCATCCAGCCGCGTCACATGCGCCTGCAGGCTCGCGAGACGTCGAGTCATGGCCGTCAGCCGGAATTGCGCCTCGACACCCATTTGCGCCAGCGACTCGGCGCGATCAATTGCCTCCTGTTCCTGCGCGGAGACGCGGGCAGCCTGCTCAGAGGCAACGCCTTCGCCAAAACCCAGCTGATAGCTGACAGCCACCAAGCCTAAGGGTGCACCGATAAAACAGGCCGACAGGAGTGCCAACGACCATTTGCCAAGCTCAAGTGTCCGAGACGCCGCGTGTCGATTGAGAAAGATTAATTTCAAGTCAGAATATCACTGAGATCAGGTGGCGCATAATGCCATTTTCGGCGGGTCAGTGAAACCAAAGCGAGGCACCGAAAAGACCTTTTGTACATCTTTGGAGACAGGAAGTAGACGGGGGTCAGACAGTTTATTCTAGCCTCAGTGGGGCGCGAGCAGGCTCAAGGCGCAAAGTGGCATGGCGTGACTGGTTTGGCTTTATGGCTCAGGCGAACTGCAGATCTTGCGGAAGGGCCCAGTCGAGTGGCGCATCGGCCTCGTCCTCAAAGGTCACCCATTCCCAGCTCTGCGGGTTATCAAATAAAGCGCGCACCAGGCGATTATTAAGCGCATGACCTGACTTAATGCCCTCGTATTCAGCGAGGAGCTGATGCCCTGCCAAATACAAATCACCCATGGCATCCAGCATCTTGTGCTTCACAAACTCGTCGTCATAGCGCAGGCCACCATCATTGAGGATACGATAGTCATCAATGACGATCGCGTTATCCACACTGCCGCCCCGTGCCAACCCGCGCGACCGCATGTATTCAAACTCATGGACAAAGCCAAAGGTTCTCGCACGGCTGATCTCGCGCACGAACGCCTCGCTGCTGATATCCAGTGTGGCCCGCGCTGACTGTTCGCGGAATACGGGATGATCAAAATCGATGGCAAAGGTGACTCTGAAACCGTCGTAAGGTTTAAGTGTTGCGGTTTTATCACCGTCGTTGACAGTGATCGTGTCGGTCACCCGAATAAAACGTTTGGCCTCTTGCTGTTCTTCGATACCCGCCGATTGCAGCAGGTAGACAAAGGGCCCCGCAGAACCGTCCATGATTGGCACTTCCGCCGAGTCCATGTCGATATAGGCATTATCGATACCCAGACCGCAAAACGCCGATAGCAGATGCTCTACGGTGGTGACTCTGGCCTCGCCTGAGCCCACACTGGTGGAGAGATCCGTCTCATCGACCCAGTCCGCTCGGGCGGGGATATCCCGAACCGGACTCAGGTCGGTGCGACGAAACACAATGCCGGTGTCCACTGGTGCCGGACAGAGCGTCATGCCTACCTTACTGCCGGAGTGAAGCCCCACGCCGGTCGACTTGATCGACTCTCGCAGGGTGCGTTGCCGCAACATAGTTATCCCCTTTTATCTGGGGAACATTACTAGGCCCGGCTACAGCAATCCAGCGCTCCTATCCCGATTATTTACGCCAACCGAGGCTTTACACCGTGTTAAATTGAACAGCGCGTCAGTCGGCCTGACGTCGCAAAAAGGCGGGGACATCGAATAGCTGCTCGTCGAGATCCTCGTCCAATTTGACGGCTGCCTGACCATCCACTGGCGCCGAGGCCTGACGCCGCTTACCGGGCGGCAGATCGTAGTCCTCATAGTCGGCACCCGATGTCGCGGGGCGCGCGGTTACCGTAGGCTCCACTGTCGTCAGGGTCAGGCGCGCCTCGGCATTGCGAAGCCCTGTCGCCACCACGGTGACCTTGAGGCTGTCAGTCATGTCCGGGTCAATCACCGTGCCAACCACTACCGTCGCATCCTCAGAGGCGATGTCCTCTATTGTCTCGCCCACCTCAGAGAACTCTCCGAGGGAGAGGTCGAGACCAGCCGTAATGTTCACCAGAATGCCGCGTGCACCGCTGAGGTCAATGTCATCCAGCAGCGGACTGTTAATCGCACGCTCCGCGGCTTCTCTGGCGCGGCTTTCACCGCTCGCGCTGCCCGTGCCCATCATCGCTGACCCCATTTCTGACATCACCGTGCGCACGTCGGCAAAGTCGACGTTCACCAGGCCAGGCCGGATGATCAAATCGGCAATACCTTGCACCGCACCCAACAGGACGTCGTTGGCCTCCTTAAAGGCATCGAGCAAAGTGGTGTTGGAGCCCAGCACCTCCAACAGCTTCTCATTGGGAATCGTGATCAGCGAATCGCAGTGCTGCGCGATCTCCGTGAGCCCGTCTTCCGCAGTATTGAGCCGCTTCTTACCCTCGAAACTGAACGGTCGGGTGACCACTGCAACGGTGAGAATACCGAGCTCTCTGGCCACTTCGGCGACAATCGGCGCAGCGCCCGTCCCCGTACCACCACCCATGCCCGCCGTCACGAAGACCATGTCCGCTCCGTGCAAGGCGTCGGCGATGCGGTCACGATCCTCGAGAGCCGCTGCTCTCCCCACCTCGGGGTTGGCGCCGGCACCCAGACCTTTCGTAATACCTGCACCCAACTGCAACACCGTTTTCGAACTGATATCCGAAAGGGCCTGCGCGTCGGTATTGGCGCAAATAAAATCCACGCCGTCGACCTGATGATCGATCATGTGGCGAACGGCGTTACCGCCACCACCACCGACACCGATCACTTTGATCACGGCACTTTGTGGTGCACTGTCTACTAGTTCAAACATCGTTTTCTCCCCTTTTTTAAAAAAGCTCCAAACCGCAGAGCTCTGCCAAAAATCGTTGTCCTGAAAATTTAAAAATGCCGCGCAAACCACGCTTTCACGCGGCCTGCAAAGCGGATGCCTTCTGACTCCACTTCCCGCCGCACCCGCGCGCCATCCCGGGTCTCTTCTGCGCCATACAGGAGCAGGCCCACAGCCGTGGCATAAATCGGATTACGGATAATGTCGTGCAGGCCGCGTGCGTATTGCGGCGCCCCCACTCTGACCGGCATGTGGAAGATCTCCTCTGCGAGGTCCACCGCGCCTTCCATCTTTGAGGTACCGCCAGTCAGTACAACGCCAGCAGGTATCAGCTCTTCGTAGCCGGAGCGTCGCAGCTCCGATTGAATGAGGGTGAACAATTCGTCGTAGCGAGGCTCCACAACTTCCGCGAGAGATTGTCGAGAGAGGTCTCTGGGCGGCCGATCGCCAACACTGGGCACCTTGATCGTCTCGTCAGGGCCTGCCAGCTGGGTCAGCGCGCAGGCGTAGCGAATTTTGATCTCTTCCGCGTGCTGGGTCGGGGTACGGAGCGCCATGGCGATGTCATTGGTCACCTGATCGCCGGCAATCGGAATGACGCCAGTATGGCGTATCGAGCCGTCCGTAAAGATGGCGATATCAGACGTCCCGCCACCAATATCAACCAGACAAACACCTAGATCCCGCTCGTCCTCTGTGATCACCGAGTAGCTGGACGCGAGCTGTTCCAGAATGATGCCGTCGACCGACAGTCCACATCGCTCAATACACTTTTCAATATTCTGTGCCGCGTTAACGGCACAGGTCACAAGGTGCACCTTAGCTTCCAGGCGCACGCCCGACATACCGAGCGGCTCTCTAATACCTGACTGGTTGTCGATGACGTACTCCTGTGGGAGAACGTGCAAGACTTTCTGGTCGGCGGGGATCGCCACGGCCTGTGCCGCGTCGATCACGCGGTCAATGTCTTGTTCAAAGACCTCTTGGTCGCGAATCGCCACAATCCCGTGGGAATTCACCGAGCGAATGTGACTACCAGCGATGCCCACGTAAACAGAGTGAATCTGACAGCCCGCCATCAGTTCGGCTTCTTCCACCGCACGCTGTATCGCATTCACAGTGGATTCGATATTGACCACGACACCTTTTTTCATGCCTTTAGATGGGTGGGAGCCGATACCCACGACCTCCATGCCGCCATCCGGATCGATCTCGCCGACCACGGCGACTACCTTAGAGGTGCCGATGTCGAGTCCGACAATCATTTGCTTGCTCTCGTGCTGGGCCATTACCCTTCCCCCCTGTTCTGCGCGCCTTGCATTGCCAGCTCCGCATCGCTGAATGTCACGGCAGCGCCGTACTCGTAACGCAGATCCACCCTGGCCACCGCCTTTGCGGGCAGTTCTTCTTCCCACAGCCGCTTGAATCGCGTTATGCGATGGGAGATATCTTTGGTTCCCAATAAAAGCGACAAACCGCTTTCAAACCCGACAGCCACTTGCCCCAGTGGGTCGAGTGACAGCTCGCTGATCTGCAGTCCGGTGGGTTCAAGCAGACCCGCCAGTGTTTGGTAACGCCGCATCAGAGATGCCTCTGCGCCATCCGGGCCAACGAGTAAAGGCAGATCTTGGTAGAGCGGGTCCGGGGTCGCCGCAAAAAACTCACCTTCATGGTTGAGGTAACCGCCCTCTCCCCAGCGGGCAAGCGGTCTCTGCTCGGTCAGCGTCACCTCAATTTCCGCAGGCCAGCGTCGCCGGGTATTGACCCGATACACCCAGGGCAGCGACTCGAGTTCATGACGCAGATCGGTAAGATCCGTGGCGAGAAAGCCCGCTGCGACTTGGGGTGCCAACCGCGACTGGATCGCCTCAATATCGATATGTTGAACGTCACCCATGACCGTCAGCCGCTCTACTTGCTGAGCACTAAGATGGGTTCCTCCCTGATAAAGCCCGGCGCTCACGAGGGCCACGCCAGTCGCCAACAGACCGCGATTCACCCACCGCCTCAGCCGCGAGACCGGCGCGATTATTGTCTGACCCGCAGCCGGTTTTCGCGTGGCGCGACGCGGTAACCTGGCGTCATTGGTTGGCATGGCGCACCTCCAGGCTGTGTTCATAGATCTCGGTAAGCAGATCGAGCAGGCTGAGCCCCGCCACTTCGGCGGCGAGGGGCACAAGGCTGTGGGAGGTCATTCCGGGAACGGTATTGACCTCGAGCAGTTGCCAGGCCCCGCTGTCCTCTCGCATCACATCCACCCGGCCCCACACCGTACAGCCGACCGCGGCAAAAGCGGCCATTGCCAGCTCAGACAGCGCTGCCTCCTCCTTCGCGGTCAAGTCCGACGGACAGGTAAAGCGGGTTTCTTCGGAGTGATATTTGGCGTCGAAATCGTAGAAATCACCGGATACGTCTATGCGAATGCTCGGCAGTGCTCTGTTACCGAGGATCGCGATGGTGTATTCCGGCCCAGAGACAAACTGCTCGGCCATCACACTGGCACCAAATGTGCTGGCGTGGCGGTAGGCCGCCTCCAGCTCCGTGGCGTTGGTGGCCTTGCTCATGCCCAGGGAGGAGCCCTCAAGCGCCGGTTTTACAAACACGGGGCCCAATGCCTCAATCACTGCCTGCCAATTGGTCTCCGGCGTCAATTGCTTAAAGGCGGGAGTAGGTAAATCCAGGCCCTGCCAGAGCCACTTGGTGCGGACCTTGTCCATGGTCAGAGCAGACGCCATGAGATCGCAGCCGCTGTAGGGCAGCTTCATGAGCTCCAACAGACCCTGCACCGTGCCGTCTTCACCACCCGGACCGTGCAGCAAATTAAAGGCAAAGGAGGCCTCCTTGAGTCGCTCTGGCCAGCCCCCCTCTGCGGTATCCACCCTCAGCACCTGCGCACCGGCCTGCTCCAGCGCGCGCGCCACGTTCTCGCCGCTCTCCAGTGAAATACTGCGCTCCGCGGCGGTGCCGCCGAGCATGACTGCCAGTGTCTTGCCGCTGAAGGAATTGGCGGTCATTGCAACGCCTCTAGCGAATCACTGTCCGCCAATGCGGCGGAGAGACGGCCGATGTCACCGGCGCCCTGCATCAACAGAATATCCCCATCGCACAAGACGCCAGCCAAGACGGCTGCCAACTGCCGCTGGTCGGAAACCACCACGGGCTCTAGAACGCCCCTGGCGTGAATCGCTCTCGCGAGTGACTGCGCGTCGGCACCCTCAATCGCCGATTCGCCGGCGGGATAAACGTCGAGCAGGATCAGAAACTGGGCCTCACCCAGCACCGAGACAAAGTCATCAAAATGATCTCGCGTCCGGGTGAAACGATGGGGCTGATACACCATCACCACCCGCTGGTCGTGAAATGCGTCGCGGGCGGCCTGTAGGGTGACAGCGACCTCAGTGGGGTGATGCCCATAATCGTCGATCAGTCTCGCGCTACCCGCTGACCAACGCACACCACCCAAATCCGAGAAACGTCTGCCGACGCCGCCGAATTCAGCCAGCCCTTTGACAATGGCTTCCTCTGAAATACCGAGTTCTGCGCAGAGCGCCGCAGCACCCGCTGCATTCTGCGCATTGTGCAGCCCGGGCATATTGACGGTCAGCGCCAGCGGCGCAGCATCGTGGGGGCGGATCAGCTCGAAGTGACTGCACAGCCCAGCGCTACGATAGTTATCGAGTCGATAATCCGCATCGGCGTGGCGCCCATAGGTCACTATCTGTCTGGACAGTTCAGGGATTAAATCCCGCACCCCCTTGTCGTCCAGACACATGATGGCGGGTCCATAGAAGGGCAGGTTGTGCAGGAAACCGTTAAACGCCTCGATGTAACGACTGAGGTCCCCCTCGTAGTGCTCCATGTGGTCAGCTTCGATATTGGTAACCAGCGCCATCATGGGTTGCAGATGTAAAAAGGAAGCGTCGCTCTCATCCGCCTCCACCACTAGATACTGCCCCTCACCCAGTGCCGCATTGGCGCCCGCTTGATTGAGGAGACCCCCGATCACGAAAGTCGGATCCTCCCCCGCCTCACCAAGAATGGCGGCGATCAGGCTGGTGGTGGTGGTTTTGCCGTGGGTTCCGGCAACCGCGATACCGAAGCGGTAGCGCATTAGTTCCGCCAGCATTTCCGCTCGCGGCACAACAGGGATCCGCTGCTGGCGCGCCGCCAGCCGTTCGGGGTTGTCATCGGGTACCGCAGCCGACACCACGAGTACATCAGCACCTGCTATGTGATCAGTCTCGTGACCGATGTGCACGGTAATTCCGAGGGAGCGCAGTCTGGTCACTACTGCACTCTCCGCTCGGTCAGATCCCGTCACCGTATAGCCCAGACCGGCGAGGACCTCGGCAATACCGCTCATGCCGGCGCCGCCGATCCCCACCATAAAGATGTGACGAATGCGGCCCATGCCCGCCATGACAGGGCGCGGCTCAACCACCTGCATGCGCCGCCCCCCTGAGCACCTCAACAACCCGATGGGTGGCCTCAGGCGCAGCAAGCTCGCCCGCCGCGCTCGACAACTGGGACAAAGAGGATGGCGAGGCAATCCAATCACCCAGCAACCCGGCTAGGCGCTCAGGCGCCGCCTCTGACTGAGGCAGCAGCACCGCCGCACCCGCGTTCGCCAAAACCCGCGCGTTCTGGGTCTGGTGGTCATCAATCGCATGCGGTAGCGGGATCAAGATTGACGCGGTGGCGGTTGCCGCAAGCTCCGACACCGTCAAGGCGCCGGCGCGTGCGATCACGACATCGGCCCAGGCGTAAGCCGCTGGCATGTCGTCAATAAAGTCGTCGCAGCGTCTCTCACTAAAAGAGCTATCGATCCACGCCGCATCGGCCTCGGCGCGATTGCGCTCCCCGCACTGCTGCCAGAGCGACAACGATTGACCGAGCCCCCGGTCCATTAACAGTTTTGCCACCGGAGGCAGCAACGCGTTCAAGGGTGCAGCGCCCAGGCTGCCTCCCAACAACAACACTCTGAGTGGACGCGCTGTAGAGAAGGCCGGCAGCTGTTTAAGCTCGGCTCGATCGACTGGTGTCAGCGTTTGGCGCACCGGATTCCCCACCACTTCTGCCTTGCGGTCCGTGGCAAATCCGCCCGGCAATCCACAGAGCACCCGTCGCGCCAGCGGCGCCAACCAGCGATTAGTCGTACCGGCCACCGAATTCTGCTCGTGAATCACCAACGGGCATCGTGTTAACCACGCGGCGAGTCCCGCCGGCCCCGCAGCATAGCCGCCCATTCCGAGCACTACGTCAGGCTTGACGCGCCACATGAGTGAAAGGGACTGCCACAGCGCTGCGACCAGGCGCACCGCGCCTTGTACTCGCGCCACCCAATTTTTGCCGCGTAACCCAGAGACGCTGAGGTGATGCAGGGGCAATCCCGCAGCAGGCACCAAGCGCTGCTCGATACCGCGCTCTGTACCGACCCAGTCGACGGACCAGCCCTGCTCGGTCAGGAGCCCGGCCACCGCCAACGCAGGATAGACGTGTCCACCTGTTCCCCCCGCCGCAATCAGGGCACGCCCCGACATTGCGGGCAAGGCGCTCATGCGGGTGCCCTCCGCTGCAGGACCTTGGAACCCTCAGATTCATCCCGCAACTGCCGCGCGATGCGCAAAATAATGCCCAGCAACACGCAGCTGACGATGAGGCTTGAGCCACCGTAGCTGACGAACGGCAGGGTCAGCCCTTTAGTGGGTAGCAGACCTGAGCTGGCACCCACGTTGACGAAAACCTGTCCCGCAAACATCAGCGCGGTGCCAAAACAAACATGGGCCGCAAAATATCGCCCCCGGCTTGCAGCGGTCCAGCCGGTCTGAAGCACCCGGGCGATCAGCAGTGCAAACAGCACAATCAATGCGGTCGCACCGATCAAACCGGTCTCTTCTGCCCAAATTGAGAACACAAAGTCGGTGTGGGCCTCAGGCAGATAAAACAACTTCTGTACGCTGTTGCCCAAGCCAACACCCAGCCACTCGCCCTGACCAAAGGCGATCAATGACTGAATCAACTGAAACCCTGAGCCGAAAGGGTCTGCCCAAGGGTCCTGATAAGCGGTAAGACGCTGCAAGCGATAAGGCGCGCTCAAAATCAAGCTAGCGAAGACGACAGCAACCGCGATCAGCATGGCGAGTATGTAAAGCAACCGCGCGCCGGCCAAGAACATCATGCCCACCACCATGCCGATGACGATGACCGTGGCTCCGAAATCCGGCTCAAACAGCAGCAGCAGTGCCACAACGGCGAGGATGCCGATCAATCGCACAAGGCCACCCCAATGGTGTCGCACCGCCTCTTCTTGCCTGACAAGATATCCCGCCGCGTAGAGCAGTAACGCCAGTTTGGCGATTTCTGACGGCTGCATCGTAATGGGACCCAGGGGTAACCAGCGCTGCGCACCGTTCACTTCACGGCCAATGCCGGGCAGCAACACCAGAATCAACAGAGCAAAGGCGAAGAACAGCATCCACGGTGACAGTCGCTGCAGCGTCTCAAGTGGCAGCATGTAAGCCACCCCACCGGCGGTCAGACCGGCGAGCAAATACAGGGCGTGACGCTCAGTGTGATGCCAGGGATTATTGAAATGGTAATCGCTGTACTCAATCGAGGCCGAGGCGATGGCAATTAGACCGATGCTCACCAACGCCGCGCAGAGCATCAGCAAAAAAGGATCTCCTCGATAGATTGCAATGGTGGCACCGCGATTCATGCTGCCACCTCAAGTGCCGCCACCGCTGCCTGAAATCGCTCACCACGCTCAACGTAGTTGGTGAACATGTCGAAACTCGCACAGGCGGGTGACAGGAGGACGATGTCTCCAGGTTCAGCGAACGCCGCGCTAAGATTGACGGCATCCTCTAAGCTGGATATGACCTCCATGGGTGTATCCTCGCCAAGGGCGGTGAGAATCTGGTCTGTCGCCTCACCCATGACCAGCAACCGCACATTGATCCGAGTAAGCACGGGCTTAAGTAGGGAGAAATCCTGCCCTTTCCCCTGTCCGCCGATGATCAGCCAGATTTGTCCCGCGCCGGCCAGACCCTCCAGCGCGGCAGCTGTCGCACCAATATTGGTGCCTTTGCTGTCATCGATGAAGCGCACGCCATTGAGCTGGCTGACTAGCTGGCAGCGATGCGGCAGACCGCCGTACTGCTTTGCTCCCTCGATCAATCCCTCGAGGGGCATGTTCAACGCGCTGCCCAGTGCCAGCGCCGCCAGCACATTCAGGTGGTTATGTCTGCCCGCGAGCTGGAGTTCATCGGCACGTACGAGTCTCTCCGGACCTCGGCATAGCCAGGTCGCGCCGTCATACTCAAGGAGACCAAATTGATTGAGATCAGGCTCTCCGGATCGCCACCAGGTAACAGGCGTATCCTCTGGCACCAGCGGGATCGTGAGGGGATCATCCCGATTCGCCACCACATGCCCCACCTGCTTATGGATGGTGTGCTTGGCGCGGTGATAGTCGGTCAGCGAGGCGTAGCGATCGAGGTGATCGGCGCTGATATTGAGGACCGTCGCCAGCGCCAAACCCAGCGCTTCAGAGCGCTCCAACTGAAAGCTGGATAACTCGAGCACATACAACTCAGGCTCGTCCGCCAGCAGATCCAAAGCCGGACGACCCAGGTTGCCGCCCACCGCGACTTTGACACCACAGTTAGCAATCATCGCCCCGAGGATCGACGTGACTGTGGATTTGCCATTGGAGCCGGTAATACCCACCACCGGTGCCTGAGCCGCCTCCATGAACAGGTCAATGTCACCGCGCACTCGGCAACCCTGTGCCCGGGCTCTCTCGATCAGGGGGTGATCAAGCGCTATCCCGGGACTCACGATCATCTCAGTGCAGTGGTCGACGAAAGCCGCATCTACGTCACCGAAAGCTGCGTTGTCCGGATCAATATCGGCCACGGCCTCAGCATCATCAGCACGCCCTGCGCGGGTATCAAGTGCCGCAAAGGCCAGGCCTTGCTGGCGCCACCAGCGGGCAACTGACTGCCCCGTGGCGCCCAGACCAAAGATCAGGCGTCTCTCTGAGCTGGCAATGGTTGCACTCGTCATCATCCGTCCATCACCGCAGCTTCAACGTGGCAAGCCCAAACAGCACGAGCATCACCGTGATAATCCAGAAACGGACAATCACCCGAGGCTCGGGCCAACCTTTGAGTTCGAAATGATGATGAATGGGCGCCATGCGAAAGACCCGCTTGCCCGTAAACTTGAACGAGCCGACCTGGATGATCACCGAGACGGTTTCCAGCACAAAGATGCCGCCCATAATGAAAAGTACGATCTCGTGGCGGGTCATGACCGCGACAATGCCCAGTGCAGCGCCCAGCGCCAGCGCGCCGACATCGCCCATAAAAATCATGGCGGGGTAGGTGTTGAACCATAGAAACCCCAGGCCGGCTCCGGCGATCGCGCCACAGAACACCATGAGCTCACCGGTCCCGGGCAGATAGGCGATGTTGAGATACTCTGCGAACTCAATGTGCCCGGCAAGATAGGCGATCACACCGAGACCAGTCGCCACCATCACCGTGGGCATGATGGCGAGACCGTCCAGGCCGTCTGTCAGATTCACCGCGTTACTCGCACCGACCACCACAAAGTAACTAAACGGCACGAACAGCCAGCCCATCGCGAGGGCCACATCCTTAAAGAAGGGCACATAGAGCGTCGTTTCTTCAGGCAGGACTGCGGTATCAAACAGATACAGGGTGATGCCGAAGGCAAACAGCGACTGCCACAGATACTTCCACCGGGCGGGCAGGCCTCGCGTGTCTTTGCGGACCACCTTCTGGTAATCGTCAATCCAACCAATCGCACCGAAGGCCGCAGTGGTGATTAGCGCCACCCAGACATAGCGGCTGTCCAGGTCCGCCCACAACAGGGTGGAGCCCAATACGGTGACAAGAATCAGTGCACCGCCCATGGTGGGGGTGCCGGCTTTTTGCAGATGAGATTGCGGCCCTTCCTCGCGGATGGTCTGGCCAATTTGTAATTGATTCAGGCGCTGAATCACATAGGGTCCGACCACCATGGAGATCGCCAGCGCCGTGCAGGCTGCGAGAATGCCCCGCAGCGTCAGGTATTGGAATACGGCAAATCCCGGATCAATGGCGAGCAGCTGCTCGCTCAACCACATCAGCATGCTGCGGCCCCCTCTGAAGTCAGAAGCCACGCCACGGTGTGCTCCAAACCGGCTCCCCGAGACCCCTTTACCCAGATAGTGTGCTCAGTCGGCAAGGCAGGAAAATCACGCTGCAAAGCCGCCTGATCGGCAAAGCACAGCGCATTAGGGCCAAAGGCCGCCGCCGCAGGCGCTGTCTCATTGCCCACGGTGATCAACTGGTCTATGCCCAGCTGCCTGGCGTAACGCCCTACTTCCCGATGAAGGGGTTGACTGTCCTGCCCCAACTCAAGCATCGGGCCCAACACCAACACCCGGTAGCCGGGCTGTCTGGACAGCACCTCTAGTGCGGCATTGACCGCCGCGGGGTTGGCGTTATAGCTGTCATCAACGACCGTGCCGCCTCCTGGCAACTTGCTGACAGCGCCGCGGCCAGCGCCAGCGCTAACGGCTTGCACGGCGCTCGCTGCGTCGCTCGGTGCAACGCCTATCTCAATCGCGATAGCCAGCGCTGCCAATGCATTCTTGACGTGTTGCTCACCCGCCAGCTGCAAGCTGACGACGAGAGAGCCCGTTGGAGTCAGCAGCTGAAAATAGCTACCCTCGATGCCACGATGCTCAATATCTGCGGCCCGATAGTCCGCGTCCTCAGTCAGACCAAAGGTCACCTGTCTGGCCATGCCCGCCTGCTCACGCCACTGTGGCAACCATTTCTGATCAGCGTTGATGACAGCGAGCCCCTTGCCACCCAGTCCTTCGAAGATCTCACCCTTAGTGGCAGCAATCGAATCAACGCTGTCATAGTGCGCGAGGTGGGCAGCAGACGCATTTAGGCATACCGCTACGTCGGGTCGTGCGAGCTGGCACAGATAGGCAATGTCTCCGGGCTGCCCCGCCCCCATCTCGATCACCCCGAACCGATGGTTGCTCGTCAGTCCAGAAAGCGTGACCGGTACACCCAACTCATTATTCTGATTGCCAGTGGTCGCGTGCACCTCACCGGCTGGTGCCAGCGCTGCCGCGACCAGATTTTTCGTCGTGGTTTTACCTGCGCTGCCAGTAATGGCGATCACGTCGCCCTCGAATGCCTGCCTTTTGAGGGAACCAAAGCGCCCGGAAGCCTCCAGGACGTCGGCAACCACTAGCTGAGGTGACAGGCCCTCCAACATGCGCTCGGTAAGCAGTGCTGATGCCCCCGCCGCCAACGCCTGGGGCGCAAAATCATGACCATCGACCCTCTGACCTGACAGCGCAGCAAACAGGTCACCGGCCTTCACCTCGCGACTGTCTATTGCCAGAGTTTGCAGCGCGACGGAGTCACCTACCAACTCTCCACCGGTCTCGTCAGCCAGGGCCTGCAGTGCAATGACAGACATCAGGCTGCCTGCCTCTGCTGCAGGTGCTGAGCGGCGTGATCAGCATCATTAAATGGCAGGCGCACACCATCAATTTCCTGATACGTCTCATGCCCTTTGCCCGCAATCAGCACGGTATCACCCACCTCGGCCTCGGCAATCACCAGCGCAATCGCGGCAGCTCGGTCTGACTCGACGATCGGAGAGTCATCACAGCCACGTAAAATATCGTCGATGATCGCCTCTGGCGGTTCTGAGCGCGGGTTGTCACTGGTCACGATCACGCGATCCGCAAACTGACAGGCGATGGCACCCATCTCCGCGCGCTTACCGGGATCACGATCACCGCCACAGCCGAATAGCACCCAGAGTGAGCCGGCGTTATCGGTTTCTTTTAATGCGCGAATAGCGCGCTCCAGCGCGTCGGGGGTATGGGCATAGTCCACGATCACCCGGATGTCGGCTCCATCCCCTACCGCCTGCAGTCGTCCCACTACAGGCACCAGCGCCTCAGCCGCCGCCAGCGCATCCGTAAAGTCGACGCCAAGCGACAGCACAGCGGTCAGGGACGCGCCCACATTGAAGGCATTAAAACGACCACTCAGTGGCGTTTGCAGATGACCCTCGCCCCAGGGGGTCCGTAGCTTGAGCACCAGCGGTATCGCCTGCAAGACTTCAATCTTGATTGCCGCGTTAGCACCGATAGTCGACACACCCAGGCCACCCGACAGCCACGTATCAGCGCGGGCGACTACCGCCTCGTCGTCTGCGTTGTAGATGCGACTGGCAGGCTCAAACTCCCGGAACAATTTCAGCTTTGCCTCGCAGTACGCGTCCATCGAATGGTGGTAATCGAGGTGGTCTCGGGACAAATTGGTGAACACGCCAACATCAACCGCCAAGCCATCGAGCCGCCCTTGATCCAGTGCATGACTGGAGGCCTCAACCGTTACGCACTCGACCCCGTCATCACGCCACTGTCGCAGTTGGCGGTGAAGTGCGAGGCAGTCAGGCGTGGTATTGCGCGTCTCGACAGGCTGTTGATCGAGCCGCATACCCAACGTACCGATTGTCCCTGTCTTGCGTCCCGCACGCCGCAACAGCTGGGCCGATAGATCGACGACCGATGTCTTGCCATTGGTTCCGGTGACCGCGACCACCTTGAGATCATCAGACGGCGACCCGTAGAGGCGAGCTGCCAGCGCACCCAGTTCACCCTTGAGGCCAGTAATAGGGATCACTCTGGGATCGTCTTGGTAAAGCGCCCGACCGGATTCCATCAGAATCGCCACAGCGCCGGCCGCCAACGCTGACTCGATAAAATCCCGCCCATCTTGCTCCGCGCCCGGTAGCGCAACAAACACATCGCCCGGCATAAGAGTCCGGGTATCGAGGGTCAGGTTGTGCACCAGCACGTCGGGTGCAGTGGGCTCGTTGATGAGCGCACGCAGATTCATACTCACTGCCCGCCCCCAGAAGCGGCGAGTAATGCCCCCCTATCTGATTGGTCGGGTTGGGAATTGCGAATGCGCAGCACCTCCTCGGTAATGCGCGAGTAGACGGGCGCGGCCGCTAATCCACCACCATAGTGATCACCACGAGGCTGGTCGATGAGAATCGCTGTGACGTATCGCGGTGCACTCATGGGTGCGACACCGACGAACAGTGCGACATACTGATCATCAAGGTAGCCGCCGACACCAACCTTGTGCACGGTGCCTGTTTTACCGCCCACGGAAAACCCTGGCACCTGCGCCAAGGTTGCCGTGCCGCCCGGCTCCGTGACGCGATCGAGCACCTCTAGGACGTCTCGCGCAACCTCCGGATCAATTACCTGCTGGCCCGCGGGTAGAGAATTGGGATTCTGACGCAGCAGTGTAAGCGGCCTTCGCACACCACCGTTTGCCAAAATGGCGTAAGCGCGTGCGAGCTGAATCGGTGTCGCGGTCAGACCATACCCGAAGGCAAGCGTGACTTTTTCAATGTCGCTCCAGCGAGCCAACTCCGGCAATTGGCCTGCGCGCTCGCCGGGAAAGCCCGTGCCGGTCGACTCGCCCAAACCGAAGCGATACAGCACATCCAAAATGGCCGCGTGGCCTACCGCCTGCGCTATTTTGGTGACCCCCACCTGGCTGGATTTTTCGATCACCTTTGATACCGATATCTCGCCATAATCCCGAGGATCGTGGAGCATCTTGGCACCCACCCGGATCCTTCCGGGCGCCGTATCGATGATGCTATCGATATGAAACTGACCGCTCTCCAGAGCCGCCACCAAGGTAAGGGTTTTAATGGTGGAGCCCGGTTCGTAGGCATCGGTCAGAGCACGATTGCGCGCGCCACTGAAGTCCAGCGCATCACGGCTGTTGGGATTGAACACGGGATAGTTACTGACAGCCAGCACCTCACCTGTCCACGCATCGAGTGTGATCGCTGAACCTGCGGTCGCGCCTGTTTCCCTCATGGCGCGCTGAAGCTCGCGGTGCTGGGCGTACTGCAGACGTAAATCGAGGCTCAAGGCGAGCGCCTTCCCAGGCCGAGGCTCCTCTATCACCCCAAAATCGCGCACCGCATCCCCATGCAGGTCTTTGATGAATCGTTTTTTGCCCGGAATCCCCTGTAGCCAATCTTCAAATGCCAGCTCGACGCCAGCAATACCGCGCCCGTCGACATTGGTCAGCCCCAGCAACTGCGCTGTGACCTCACCTGCTGGGTAGTAGCGTCGGTACTCGCGCTCTCCGCGCACACCCGGAAAGTTCTCTCGCAGTACTTGCCGAGCAAAGTCCGGTGTTTGATGCCGCGCGAGATACATAAATTGCTTGTCGCCATAAAATCGCAGCTTGTCGCGGAGCGCCACCGCATCGAGGGAGAGCCGCGCGGCCAGATCGTCTAAGCGCGGGCTGTCTTTCAGTTGCTGCGGGTTGGCCCAAAGCGAGACCACGGGAGAACTGACCGCCAACGGTGTGCCATTCCGGTCTTCGATCAAACCTCGATAAACCGGTATCTCCGCGGTGCGGACAGTCCGCAGCGCACCCTGCTCGCGCAAAAAGACCGCGCCCTGCCCCCCATCGGTGACTTGAAGGAGGACCAGCCTGCCCATCAATGTGGCCGCCAAAGCAGCAAGAGCACAACAGATTACCGCGAAGCGCCAACGCGGCAATCGATATGCCTGCTTTGCACGCGTCATTCTGCGATCACCTGTGACAGACTCAGATCAGGCGCCTCCATAGAGAGCGTCTCGGAGGCTATCTGAGTGATACGATGCGGTGCCGCCCAGGTGTTCACCTCCAGCAACAAGCGCGTGTATTGCTCATGTAATTCCCAGCGTCGCAGCTCAAGGTCCTGAAGCCGTGCATAGCCCTCGCGAACATGATGAGTGCTCGCAACCACAGCAAGCGCTGAGACAAGAAGGCCAGCGCTCAGCAACACAATGGCAGGTGCTGTTGAAAGAGGCAGCTGGTTCAAGGCAAGCGCTCCGCGACGCGCATAATCGCCGACCGAGACCGCGGATTGTCCGCAACCTCCTGCTCAGATGGCATCACAGCCTTGCCCACCTGACGC
>Ga0160423_10001065_pt1 | contig 22818 bp, 44 predicted proteins | sample CRUFie14St8metaG_FD_108191 | JGI IMG/M metagenome (GOLD analysis project Ga0160423, IMG submission 108191) | Marine microbial communities from the Costa Rica Dome - CRUD Field 142mm St8 metaG | ecosystem: Environmental > Aquatic > Marine > Oceanic > Photic zone | place: Costa Rica: the Eastern...
AATATTACTTTTGAGCAAGTCAAAACCAAAATGATTTCTGAGAAGTACGAAGGAGCAGATAAATGGAATAGTATATCTGACATCAATGCTACAACAGCTTTCGAAATTATTGCTAGGATACAAAGAAAAGCCAAGGAGGCTGCGTGATTTGTTACGCTTGTGGGATAAAGGCGCAGAACAGGGAAAAGCGCGCCGCTAGGAAAGAAGGCCGACAACCAAGAATTACAGATCGTTGTGGTTCTTGGCGCAAAGGCCCTTGTGAGAAGTGCAGCAAAAAGCGAGTATTTGTTACAGAAATAACAGATTTCTTGCTAGTGGACTAGTCCAATGACGCAATTTACCTTATCAAAGCACTTGATGCTTTTTATGTTATCATTGCGCTTGGGCGACATGAAACGATCTGGTTTAGAAATTCAAAGCACTTGATGCTTTTTAGCGATTCATTAGACGTTTCTTAAAGAGCGACTTCGGTCGCTCTTTTTTTTGTGTAAAAACATTTGTCACAAGTCATGGATAATGATAAAATATACGAAACGATTGACGAGCTGATGAATATAGATTTGCGATATTTAGATGAGGAAAATCGTAATGAAATAGAATATTTGGTAAATGATATTACTATTTCTTTGGAGGATCTTGCTGCTCGCCTTTCTACTGATTCAGATGTATCAATATAAAGCAAAGCTCATAAGAGTTGTAGATGGAGACACAGTTGACGCTATGATCGACTGTGGCTTCAGCACGTTCAAGAAGGAACGTATTCGTTTATATGGCATAGATACTCCAGAATGCCGCACAAGAGACAAAGAGGAGAAAGCTAGAGGTCTAGCGGCAAAAGCTAGACTTGAGGAGTTAATTGCTGATGGAAATAACGAATTCATCATTGAAACTTCTATTGATAAAAAAGGAAAATACGGCAGGCTTTTAGGTGTTTTGTATAAATATCCAGAAGACGCTTCTCCGTTTTCTGCAGTAGGCAGCTACAATGATAAGTTGGTAGCCGAAGGTCATGCGAAGAAATATTTAGGAGGTAAGAAATGAAATTAGAAACTAGAGTATTTATTTGTTTTATTTTAACTTTAATTTTTATTTTGTGCACTGGATGTCATAGCACAAAATATGAATGGTTGCCAGAGGATAAGCCTACCCCAAATAAGTACGAAAAAGAGACCGGTGTAATAAAAGGCACTATTGTAAAAATATCTTTTTAAAATGAAAAACTACGATGATTTATATAGAGAGCTTGATGCAGACGCAAAGAGAATCCCTCAAGTAAATAAAAAAACAGGCAAGAAACGTCCTGCAAGCGAGCATAGCGACTTATATACTGACGAAGACCCTAAAGGCACCATTAAAGGTTTAGGATTCAAAGATAAAAAGACTGCTCTGCAATCAATAAAAATTATAAATAAGTCTGGCAGGAAACACGCGCATAAAGTTCAAGCTATGCTTGTAATGATTCAAAGAGCTAAAGTTGCGCTAAAAAGAACTAAAGATCCTGACAAAAAGAAGAATATTAGAGAAGCACTTAAAGCTTACGAGCCTGCATTTGAGAAGCTAAAGAAAAGTAAATGAGGCTATCAATAGTCAGCGGCGGGTTTGACCCGTTGCACATAGGGCACTTAGAGCTTTTGGAAAGGTCTGCCGCAATAGCAGATAAGCTTTTCGTAATCGTAAATACGGATCAGTTTTTGGCAAATAAGAAAGGCAAGCCTTTCATGCCTCTTAGAGAACGCATGATGATTGTCCAAGCGCTGAAGCCTGTCAATCTCACCATTAAGAGTATCGACGAAGATCATACAGTTTGTGCCAGCCTAAAATTTGTGAACGAAATGTATCGAAATAAGTTTGATAAAATTATGTTTTGTAATGGCGGCGATAGGACAGACGGCACTAACACGCCAGAACACAAACTATGCGAGGAGCTAGGCATAGAGAGCGTGTATGGTTTAGGAGATAAAATACAAAGTAGCAGTTGGTTAACTGAAAAAAGTTAAAGAAAAATTAGACAAACAGATTTTTCCTACTATAATATAATTGTATGAGAAATACTACATACCGTGTTAACGTAACTCAAACGGGCGGCAATCTTCAGATCGACTCTGTTGAGAAGCTGCGTAAGTTCAACCAGCACCGTGAAGAATATGTCACTGTGCCAAAGTCTACATTTACTGTGGCAAAGGACTCTCAGGCGCTTAAATTCAGTAAGCGTCGGACACGCAAGTAATCTCCCCCCAGTAAATAGTAGTCCTCATAACGACCCCGCTCTACGGAGCGGGGTTTTTTATTTGAATTTAACAAGCATAAATATATAATAAAGTATGATGATAATACCGAGCACAAAACAGGATTTAGTCGGGATAAAATATCTATGCTGGGCAAATATAATTTTTTCAACTTTATTTTTTATTTTAATTATGAGCGCGAAGGATCCAAATAAGACATTGTCTCCGGCTCAGGAGGATAAGCTCAATCAAGCGACTGAGGCCATGCAGGAAGTTGCGGAGTTTATCAAAAAGAATGACTAAAAAGCAAATAATAACTTGGTGGGTAATCATGTTTTTTTTAATTATAGGCAACTGTATTTTGGCCGCTAAATATTTAGTATGATTGAATTAGTATTACAAGTTGCGTCGGGACTAATAATTTTTATAGTGTGTATGTTTGCTTGGTCATCTACCAGATTAGTAGAAGAAAAAAAGAAAAGAAAGAAGGATAAAGGCAGTGATTAAAAAGCTATGGTTAATTTGGTGCAGGACAGTAGACCACCGGATAGGAAAAACTGATGAGGATGAGCCAAATATACCTATATTATCACTTAAAGAAGCTCAAATAAGTTTATTCCTGAGGACTTTAATTATTGTAGTAAATTTAATTACCTGTTTTTTTATTATGGCGAATATAATACATAAGTGGTAAATGACGTATAAAGAATTATTATTTAAGATGGCTCGCAGAGGGATGCTTACCCTCTCTAATGATAAAGACGGGCGAGGTTTGTTTTGGGCGGGTATGAATAATTTAGAAGCGCTTGAGAAAGAGTTTGATTGGGCAGACTTCGAAGGCGACGACCCACCTAATAAAGAATACTACGAGGACAAACAAGGCAGGCAACAAGAGAAACATAAGAATTATAGATACGACCAAAACTTATTTAAAAATTGTGAACGATAAAAAGCCAAATAATGAGTTATCTTGGCCGCTAAATAGCGAAGTTGTAGGAAGGAAAATTATGAACGATAAAATGCCAAATAAATGCATGTATATAGTAGAGAATAAAGACATCACTTGGGAGTACGATGAAGATTCTCTGCGGATTAAAATTTTAGAGATTTTAGATAAATTACGAAAGGATAGGAGCCAAATAAACTTTGATTCTGAGTCTGCGAGGCAAAGCATCGCTAGTGTAATAGTAGATGAATTATGAACGCGAAAGTGCCAAATAAATGACATGATTAAGACATTTTCATACTCAGAGGAAAACAACGATTTTATAGATTTATCTCAAAATAATCATTTTTTTGAAGGAGAAGATACAAAAATTTTATATTTCTATAAGGACAAGGAATCCTATTTAGAATTTGTAAAAAACAACAATCTTACAGAACAAAAAAATTTATTTTATGACGAGTGATTTAATTTAAAGTGTCAATGCGTTCGACGCATTTTAAACCATCATTAAACTCTTGTCTTTTGCGCTAGATTTATTTTAACATGACAACGCACTAGATACGTTTTAGATCTTCAATAAACTAGCGCATTTTCTTTTCTGTAAGTCTCTGATTACCAAAGACTTACAACTTTAAAAATTACAAAGTCGTAACTCTCTGGGTATCAAAGACTTACATAACATAAAAATTTATCAGATATTTTTTTTAATTTTGGGGTTGACATTTTACAAGAAGGATGTAATGATGAGTCCTTCGTTATGATTACTACGTCAAAACAAAACAGATTAGAACAGTCAGAAGATTTCCAATCAGTAAAGTTTGGAATCAAGGAATCGGGTATCGCTCATATCTTTAATGTGCTGCGAAACCAGTTGTACTCCGACAAGGTACTCGCAGTTATCCGCGAATACTCTACTAATGCGGTTGATGCTCATATAGAAGTGGGCAAAGGCGATGTCCCTATTAAGGTCACTTTGCCAACCGCACTCACTCCAGAGTTCAAAGTTCGCGATTTTGGTCGCGGATTGACTGAGGAACAAATCGGAGAAATCTATGCAATGTATGGTGAGTCAACCAAGCGTGGAACCAATGAGCAAATCGGTCAGTTGGGACTTGGCTCGAAATCAGCGTTCGCATACGGTGATAACTTCGTAATCAATTCTTTCGTAAAGGGTAATAAGACAATCTACGATGCTTTTATTGACCCCTCTGATGTTGGCCAAATCTCCAAGATTCACTCTGAAAAGACTGATGAGAATGACGGGATTGAAATTGTAATTCCGGTGAAGTCAGATGATTACGATGAGTTTTACAGAAAGGCTACTGAATTATACAAATACTTCAAAGTTGTGCCTGACGTTGGAGGCACAAACAAAGAGCAAGTCAAATTAGATTTAGCTTTGCCAAATACGCTTGTCGAATCGGCAAACTGGAAACTGGTTGACGGCAAATCCATTGCGGTAATGGGCAACATTGCCTACCCATTAAATACTGGTTCTTTGAATCTTGAATATAATTCTATTGAGTATGAATTGATAAATGCTGGCGTGATTATAGATTTCAAGATTGGAGATTTGGAAATCTCTGCTAGTCGCGAAGCACTTCAATATACTGATAAAACAAAGCAGACTATAATAAATCAAATTAAAACTATTATAGATTCTCTGCCGAAAGTATTAGAAAGTAAATTCGACGAGTGTAAAACTGTTTACGATGCAAAATTATTATATAATGAAGCATTTTCTCATGGAGGTTTTGGTTCTAAAATCAAAAGCATTGTCAAGAAGAAAGGCGGGATAAAGTTTGATAATTTTTCTATATCGAACGGTACTTTTGATTTCCAGCCTTACAGCAAAGGTATAGAAGTAAAGCATTTCTATAAACCGAACAATTATGGTTACGGCAGTAAGTCTAAAAGAGTAAAAGGTGAGGACATTTCTAATATTTATGCTAAAAAGAATATTTTGGTAATTTTAGATGACCTTCCTACGCATCACGGTAGACTGAACAGGATTGCTCCGCTGATTGAAAATTACGATGAGCGTGACCGCGACCACAAGGACACTCCATTATATGAGTCTGTTTATTTAATAAACTATAAGAGTAAATCTGACAAGCAGACATTTCTTGACAGGACAGGATTTGATTATCCTATGAAAAAACTGTCAGAGTATCCAAAAGTTTTGCTGCGAGACATTTATCCTAGCAACTCTACTGTCGCGGGAGGTACATCATCAGTTACTAAAAATTCTAAACATACTACTAAAGTATTCTCTCTCGATACGAGTCACAATTATGGAAGCTATCATACTTGCAGAAGTGATTTCTTCAAGTCATCAGAAGCTGATTTAAATAATGGCGGCGTTTATGTAATAGTAGACAAGTTCTATTACGGCAGGAGTGCCGATTGCACAAATCATCCTTCAAAATTAGTTGATACAGTTGAGAAGTTGGAGAATGCCGGTATAGATATACCAGAGATTTATGCGATGAAGCCTACCGAGAAGAATTTAAATGCGATTGAAGCAAAAGATTCCGATTGGGTTTACTTCAATGATTGGGCGAAGTCTGTTTTCATAAAACATTTGAGTGACAACAATCTATCTCAAAAACTATATGACAGGCTATATAGTCGATACCATAGTTCAGCTTGTAGTGTTTTTCCAGAATTTAATGAAGTTTTAATTGATACGCATTGTAGATATTTAGACTCTGAAACAAAAGCGATTGCTCCACTATTACCAGTATCTCTCGCTAGGTTATATTTAGAAAACTATAACTTCATGGAGGATAAGGACAATAAAGAATTAGAAAAGCTCGAAAAGGCTTTTGGGGTTTTTGGCAATGTCGAGCAAAGGAGACTATATAGTTACCATGAGCCAGACATGAAGCCGATGAACGGTTATGGCATCTTCGATGACTATACTCCTACGCATGACTTGAATGCTATCAATAAGGAATTACAAGAGAGGTATCCAATGCTTGATTTAGTTGATGATAGTAAAACTGGATACGGCATGAAGGATGACCATATAAAAGTTTTAGCTAATTATATAACTCTCGTAGAGGCAACATATAATACTAAAAAAAAGATAAAAACAATCGTGCAAGAGACAGCAAAAGTCTTGACAACTAACAAAAACTAATACATTATAGGAAACCTGACTTATGTTACCACATATACTAACTAATAACTCGCTGACCATCATTGTAGATGGAAAGGCACTCACGATGGAAAGTTCAAATCCATCATTCAACAAGGCAGTCGAAATGCTCAAGGCAGAACGGTACGAAGAAATCCCCGATTTGTTTGACGTTCCAAAGGCAGTCGAAAAGTTCTCGGAAGGAAATATATCTGTTTCTGATGGCGAGGTGCGCTATAAGGGAGAAGCAATTCACAACCATGTTGTTGGTCGCGTTCTCGACTTTATGCGTGATGGTTTACCGTATAAACATATATTAAAGTTTATAGATAAGTTGATGGAGAATCCATCCCGCCGAGCAGTAAATGAACTATATGCCTTCTTGGAGCATAAAGATATGCCCGTGACTCCTAACGGTAATTTCCTCGCCTATAAAGGCGTGAGAGAGGATTATACCGATTGGTATAGCGGCAAGTTCTCCAATAAGGTTGGAGACGTAAACGAAATGACTCGTAATGCAGTTTGCGATGACGCTAACATTGGATGTTCATACGGGTTCCATGCTGGTTCTTTGGAGTATGCGAAGGGATATGGTAGTGGAGGTCACTTGATGGTTGTTGAGATTGACCCTCGCGATGTTGTCAGCGTCCCGTTGGATTGCAACCAGCAGAAACTTCGCACCGCGAAGTATAAAGTTGTTACTCATTACGAGAAAAAGCTAAAAGAACCCATGTGTGATGATTATGGGGATTACGATGAGGAAGAAGAAACTGACCCCATCTTCGATGAAGGATTTAATGCCGGTTATGAGGCAGCGAAAAACGATTTGGTGAAGTTCGCCCAAAAGCGTGATGCCAAGGGACGCTTCACTAAAGCTAGTAGTATAGCGTAGTAGTAGTCATAACACACTTATCGGAGCATTTGGTTTTTCTCTTTCGGCCAATGTAAGTCTCCGGTAAGTTTCTACTACTTGTAAAAACTACTGTCACTTAAAACTGAAAAAATAAAATTTATGATTACTACTACTAAAGTCGAAAACTTCTTTGATTCAATCAGAGACAAAGACATACAAACATACAACGATTATTGGGGCGAGCTAAAGCCACAATCAAACAACGCCGCTTTTCGCCGCTACTTGTTCGCCTTCATGTCAGTCCATACAAGCTGGAAGAACAACTGCAAAGGCTACAATGCAATCAAGCAATTTGGAAAGTGGACACTTGAAAAAACTAATCAATTAGAACTCTGGAACTATAATGCAGACACTTTATTCTCGACTATTGAAGCTACCAGAGTTGGTATGCAAAACAACCGTACTAATTACATTGGGACTTTTAGTGATAAGTTTTGGGGGAATCCTGACGATTACTTGTGCCGTGCTGATGGCGAAGGATGGAGTGAGTGGCGCGACAGATTGGCTAAAAAGATTCTTGGTCTAGGCAAAGCTAAAACATCTTTCGCGATTGAAATGCTGTTCCCGCTTGAAGCTCAAGTAGTTTGCATGGACACGCATCTGTTTCAAGTCTATGGGTTGAACCAGACTAAACATTCTAAACTATATAATGACATTGAAGCTGATTGGCTTGAGCGGAGCGAGCAACGAGGTATCGCACCTTACATGGCACGATGCTTGTATTGGGATAAGAACCAGAATCGTAAAAACTCACGTTATTGGAGCAAGGTTCTTGAGAAATGATATTTATATTGTTTTCAATTTTTTCAATTTATATAATTTATAGTGGAGAGTATTTACTAGGATTATTTATATGTGCGATTGTAAATTTATTGTTAAACAAAAATATTAAGTTATTTAAGTAAAATGTGTTTTCCAATCGGAGTAGGAATGAAGGAGTCAACAACAAAGGACTATAAAGTGACAAAGAAGAAAGAAGTGCAGCACTATACTTGTACTGGCATTATATCAGACATAAATCCCGATGCGGTTTTTGCTGATGGTTTTGATGCGGCGATTATAGGTTACGATGCAAACTGTATTGTAGTTTATGATTACGATAAGTGCATGAAAATCTTAATGAAGCGCGACAACATGACAGAGCATGAAGCGCATGAGTATATGGAGTTCAATGTTGTTAGCGCATACGTTGGAGACTTCACGCCGATATTTATACATAGATTAGACAAATGACCAGACACAAAAGAACAAAGTCAGAAATGACTGCATATCGGGTTTCGCCAGACACCGTTAAAAAAATGGATTCAATTAGTAATGCGACTTCAACAACGAGAACAAAAGTTTTTGAAGCAATGGTCGATGCAGTTTACCTAATGTCGATTGGCGAAGCTGAGAATCTGATAGATGAAGTAGATTTTTTGAATCACTTTAAGTCTACTAGGAAGTTGGCTGAAAATTTGAAAGTTAAAGTTAGACTTCAAATGGAAAAAGTCGAAGATATAAACTTGAAAAGAGGTAGGCCAAAAAAAGAAAAACTATAATGGAAACAGAATGTTATACTTGCGGCGAGGCGATTGAAGGCAAGTGGAATTCCACAATTCAATTAGCTATTGAAATGGGGGAACTGGAAGGTGAAGCAAAGAGTCGCTTCTTTTTCCATGACAAGTGCATCAAGTGTTCACCGAGTCGAGCGCAACATATAGTGCATTCAGAGTTCCCTACCGTCAGAGATGACAGAGAGCAGTATAACAAAATGTTTTGGGACAAGTACGAGAGAAGTAAGTACGAAAAACTATATACGAACGCATGGGTTTCGTTGCAGGAAAAGTATAATCCAAAATGGGCGAAGTAAAATAACATGGAGATTTAATCATGGCGAAGTATAGAAAATTATCAAAATTAAAAAAGAGAGAGGGTAAGTTATATAGTGTTCGACTAAATTTAGGCGATATCTATGAGAAGCCTTACGGTGTTCAGAGAAAAATTTGGACTATGAGCTTTGATGAAAGGGGAGCATTCTGGACTCGACTTTTGAGAGCTAAAGACCGCACCGATGCCGTGAACAGAATGTTAATTTGGTATAGGAACAAAAAACATAAGGCAAACAAGTCAGGAGTAGGTCTATTTGTTAAATTGCCACAATATGCTGATGCTGCATTAGAGATAAAAGATGATTTTAATGAAGTTGTATTTTACCGCACGATGCAACCTAGAGTATTGAAAAACCGAATGTTAACTCCTGACAAACTAGATGAAATCATAGAATTATCGAAGGGTACTTTTAAGAAAACAACTGATTATAGTAAGCAGGGCTGCTTTACTCAAACTAGAGAATATAGTAATAGAAAAAATAGGGAAAGAATGATAAAAATTCCTGACGTTCCCTACGTTTACCAGCATCATTCAACTAACAGATATCATGCTAAAATCCAGATAAGAAGTAAGAAAACAGATGGAGGTTGTATGAAATATCTTGGATGCGAGAAGGATGAAAAAGGTAAGTATAAAAAAGTATTTTGGGAAGGCAAAAGGGGAGAACAAGTTCAAGCGAGCAAACGCACTCTCGTTCTCTTAAAGGCAACAAACATAAAAGATGCAGTAAAAGAAGCGGTTGCATTAAGGGCAAAATACGAACGAGCAAAAGCAGGAACATCAAGATATTTTAATAAGTAAAAGTAATAATGAGAGCAACTAAATTAACATTTGGATTTTTGGTATCAGTCCTGACAGCACTATTATTTTTGTCAGGTTGTAAAACTACTGAGGAAGTAGTCTATAAAAAAATATTTTTTTCGGATACGAATGGATTGACAACTATTTACTATCCTATTACAATGGAGAAGGATATAATTCCCGATGACGGGCAAGCTAAACTAATGTTGATAAAACCATGACAGGAAAATTAAAAGTATTATCGCTATCCAAAGAGATAGAAGGACTAAAGGAAAAGAAAAATTATACAGATGTAAATATACATTTCAGAAATTTAGACCATCATACGATGACTTTGAAGAATAAAAAAGAATACATTTTAGAAATTACAGCAACTTCGATTGAGGCAGACTCGCTTATGATTGAAGGTGATATATGGGCAAACGGCGAAGAAGAATGGCGAGCAGGAACTATATTTGAGTTTAGATTTTATCCTACCCCTAAATGATAGATATATTAGATAAGCATATAGATGCCCAACTCGCAGCGTATAAATCTAACAGATATGAGGATAGGGATAGCAAAGGAATGCCTCATATATGGAGATTATTCAAAGGAAACTATAACGAGAATCACCAAAGCGTATTTAGCTCAAATCAAGAAGGACGGCAGGGAAGTGATAGATTGGAGGTATGGTAACATCCCGACTCAAACACAAAACGCAACTAAAGTACAATTTGAGATAGAAAAGCTAAAAAAATAATGGCACATTTAATTACATTGCATACCGCTGGACAGAATCAAGAAATTTTATTTAATTTAGACACAATGGTATCCGCTGAAAAGAATGATAACTATACCGCTATAAATACAAGATGGGGTTATCAAAACGTCAGAGAATCATTAGAGGAAATTATGGAGAAGTCGCGAGAGTCGGGCTTGACAATGAAGCAGGATTAAGTTATACTTTCTCACGTTATGAACATTTTTGCTACTGACTCAAATCCGATTATCGCCGCTAGAAACCTATGCGATAAACATATCAACAAAATGATTGTTGAATCCGCGCAAATGCTGGCAAACGGTTTCTCCCTTGAACGCTTGGCTCAAGATGACGTTCCTCGCAATCAGAAGGGCGAGCCTCGCACTCATGGCTACTCAAAGCATCCTTGCACAATTTGGACATACGAGACTACCGACAATATGGAATGGTTATGTTCTCATGCTTTAGAAATGGGTAATGAGCGTACATATCGTTGGCCTGACAGGGCGCGGCACTTCTCGCTTAATTTTATTGCGTGGTGTTACGATAACATCAAGGACTCTCTCGCGCCGATTGGAGAGCAGACAGACTTCGCTATCGCAATCTCTGACGATATGAGTTGCCGACAGGTTGATGGATTCGATAATCTTTCATCAGTAGACAAGTACAGAGCGTATTACAAACACGATAAACCTTTTGTAGAATGGACGAAACGGCAAAAACCATCTTGGTTCTAGTGGAAACTTTAATTATTGCAATAACAGCAGGATACTTTTTTGTAAAATGGATAAAAGAATGGGACTAATTGTGAATAGGAGAACAGGAGTACCGAGAGTACAATGGGAAAAGAATGGATTAGTTAAAAGGAATCCAACTATAAATCCCGATGATATATTTGACAAATGCTCGACTGACAAATTTCCAGAGGGAGCATCAGTCAGGATAACGAGTCAGAAGAATGGTCATGCGACTGTTTACTTCAAATCGCCGCTCAAAGAAAAAACTTGGGGTAGCAGCGGTAGGGTTTATACTTACTGCGATTCAACGCTAAAAGTATCATTACCAATGATTTCAACTTGGAATAATGAAACGCATACCTTTGCCTATACTGGACAGTTGCCAAGTGAATTTACTCTTGATGAAATGAATGCCGTACTAAAGTACGTCAGAACTCAAATTCAAGACATGACAGGAAATACTCATATTATTATCAAAGACGATGCCTAAAAAATATACATCTACAACTAAAGTAACTTTCGGTAAAGGTACAAAAGGCCGAAAGGGAGTTCACGCGAAGAATAAAACTTCATGGAATCCTAATAGTAAAAACTATAAGAAAAAGTATAATGGACAGGGACGATGATACTCATTATTTCAATTTTGAATATCTAAATTATTCTCAACCGCAAGTGAAAGATATAAACGCAAAGCCGAACAAAGCCTTCAAATTTGATGGCATGACGGCATACGTTTATCAACTGGATAATGCTTGGGAAGTTCATGTACGAATTTGGGAGGACGAGGATGAGCCAGAATCGCATAGAATAGATAATATGATAGATTATATGCGAAATGAAGGTTTCTTCTGTAAAAATGAAAATCCTATACAAGTTTGGGTAGTGGGATTAAAAAGACCAAAAAAGTAATGAATAAACAGGAAATTTTAGATAAAATAAAGAGAGATACTGGATGCGATGACGAGAGAGCAGAGGAAATATTTCATGCAGCATTACAAAATGGCATGGTAAAAAGAGAACCAAACTGGAATTTTATCATTACATTCACTATTTATCTAGCAGTATTGGGAACAGGAGCATGGGCTTTGTGGCAGCATTTGTAAAAAGTAGTATCTTCGCCGCATTATTTTTATTTTTATCTTTATGCGGTTGCAAGAGCATTCCAAATGAATCAGCGGATAAATACGTTTATTATGTCATAGATGTAAATGGTACTGAGCCAGACGCACAATTTCTTGACAGGAACGATGCAGTACAGTATGTTGATGCCTTTAAGGAGTTTCATAGTTATAAAATAGTAAAAGCACAACATGAAGAATAAATTAGCTAAAAAGTACGAATTGGCATATAAAAAACTGTATGCAGAGTTGCCGCAATGGAAAAGGGAACTTGTGGACGAAAAGCATACCAGACAATGTACTGAATTAGCCAAGGAGGTAATCAGATATGCCGAGAAAAACAAAGAAAATGAAGATTGAGGATATTCGCCGCTATATAGAAATGAATATCAAAGACGTTACCGATGTAACAGCTTCGCGTATATACGAAGTAATGACAGGATTTACCGCATCAACTAAAGAAAGTGATGGGACTATTAGGTTAATAACATGAGTGAAAACACTAATCCATATTATAGGGCGGCATATTCAAAGTATGTCGCAGAGCAGGATGAGGCAGTAGCAAATCTACTGACTTTATTCAATCGACCAGTAGGAATCGGGGAGCATACTGATTTCGTCAAGGAGATAGACAAGTGGATAAATCAAGGTTCTGGAGCGATTGGCAAGATGCAATTTCTAGCCAATGTGTTCACCGAGAACGAGGATAATACAGTTTCTCCTGCCGAACCTCAAGTACCCCAAGAAGTAGTAACAACATCAGCGCAAGGTACATGAAGTTAAAAGAAATACAAAATGGCAGTCTCTACTATAACAAGCAGAGAAAGAGAGTGGAGAGAGTAATATCCAATAACATTAGCAGTTCCAGAGTATTGACCGAATACCACAAGAGGTCAGAAAAGACCGTTCAGTTGAAGCATCTCAGGAAAGCTACTGATATTGAGGTGAGCAAGTATCTAAACGGCAAACGAGGATTCTTTGGGAGATTATCCGAGTTATTTTGCTTGTAATTCCCGTATATGACAAAACAACTACGAACACTCTATACTATATACGATATATAATAAATCAACATGAATAGATATATTGGAATTCTTCTTTTTTGTATTAGTCGGTATGATATGGAGTTTATTCTTCTCCGACGATGATAATAACCCTCCAGACGATTACGATGCCAAATTCTTCTAATAAACATAAGGGGAATATACATATAGGAAGATACTTGATAAAAGTAAATTATATGAGGGATTTGTAAAAATAGGGAGTGGCTAATTTATATTTTTCAGAAATATAGCATGAGAGTCCTTAACTGGACTCTTTTTTTGTAATTATACTTTGTGTTCTTTTGGCATATTTTTAATTTTTTTGGATTTATTTTATTTTTATTGTTGACATTTGAGTAGAAGTAGATTAGTTTGGCTTTTCCTTTACGGGAACTGTATGAAAAAAACAGGAGATTCAACATATACTGGGGTACAACTTAAAGAATTGAACAAGTTCTTTAAGGATGATGCCGTTATTCAAGTGTCAAAGAAGTTCTTGAACCTTCATAAGCTAGTAAGTGCTGCTGAACACGTTCAGATCGAAGTGACAAAAGAGCAGGAACAACCAAAAGAGGAAGTAAAGATGGTTGTTGAAAAGACAGAAGAAAAGACAGAAGAGAAGGTAGATTGCAATACCCTCTGGTAGTTGTAAAAAACTACTTGACTTCTGATAAGATAAAAATTAAAATTATCGCCAGTTATGACTACTACTACTATTGATTTGTTTCCAAAGATGGTTGGCCAAGAGGCTGCAAAGCGTAAGCTCAGATTCTTCATTGAAGGGTATGAGCGTACTAACATAGTGCCGCATTTGCTGTTTTGCGCTCCGAAAGGCACGGGTAAGACCATGATGGCACGGGAGTTTGCGCGGAATCTCCTTAATTCAGAGACTCTGGAGCCAAAATCCTATACAGAAATCAATTGCGCGACTATCCGCAATCTACGCCAGTTCGTAGAGCAAGTCATGGCAGTTCATGTAAATAATGTAGATAAAACTATATTATTTGATGAATGCTCTGAATTACCAAAGGATGTCAGCATGGCACTCCTTACAATTCTTAATCCAAATAGTACGCATACTAATACTTTTTCGTATGAGGGTTATGATTTTGAGATAGACTTCCGCAGGACTACGTTTATTTTCGCCACAACCGAGCCTCAAGACGTTTTTCATGCCTTGATGGATAGATTGGAGCGTATTGACCTAGAAGATTACTCCTACATCGAATTAGCCAAGATTCTCAGGATTTGTACTCCTGAGCATATCAGATTTGAGGGCAAGCTACTCAGCGAGCATATCGCACCTACTCTGAGAGGCAATGCAAGGGCCGCGCAAAAGATGGCAGATCATATTGTAAATTATGTATCCCGCAAGGATAATAATAAATTTAATAAAAATGACTGGGATAAATTAAAAGATATCCTAGATGTATTGCCTTTTGGCATGACCAAGATTGAACTCAAGCTACTTGGGACGTTGTACCGTGAGGGTATGCTGCGACTCTACAACCTCGCTGCGAAGATGCAGATGTCCCGTTCCGCGATACAGAACAACTACGAAGTGTACTTGCAGAAGCTAAACCTCATCGAAGTGACTCAGAATGGCAGGAGACTGACCAAGGCAGGAGAGAAGCTAATGGAGGAAGATGAAATATGAATTATAAATGAGCGAAATATAAATAAATAAGAAATAAATAAATGCGAAATATAAGTATTTAAATAATAAACGAATAAATTGTAAATAAATAAGAAACAAATAAATAGTAAATATATATTTTATAAATAAGGATGTAAATGCCGCGCGATGCGCGGTTTTATTTTAATTTTATAATTATGCCAGCTAGTGATTATATATATTTTTATATAATATAATTTAAGATTTCGGGAATTATACCATACCCGATTTACAATGTCAAGAAAAAAATTACTGAAAAAAATTTAAAAAAAAGACTTGACTTTGATTTGGAGTGTGCTATAATGATCGCGTGTTAGGGACAAACCCCATAAACATAAAAAATATTTTTTCGATATTGCACTTGACTTCTGAGAAAAAGTTGCATAGTATTGCGGTTCATGGAGGTATTGTTAGTTGGGGTTTTAGTAGGTATGATAATGGTTTTATCACAAGAGGAATAAAAAATGACTAAAGTTGTATTACAAAAAGAAGGAACGTACACGGCAGTTGGTATCATCGGAGATACTAAACAAGAAGTAGAAGAAAGATACTATTCTTTCTGGAATCATAATGGGACAAACGGCGAGCTACATTGGCTCAGAGATATGGCAAAACCCTATGTGGGATATTTCTGGAGCGATGATAAAAGAATCCGCAAGTCTGTAAAGAGCGTCACCTTACTGGAGGCGATGCAGAGTGGAATCTCAAGTGATTTTAAAGGCGCGAAGGGAGGCATGATGCCTTTCGTGAATGATATAGTTAAGATAAAACTATCTGAAATGAAGTCCGAGAGGTTCATAGATAGAAAGCCTAGATACGATTTTTATGACGTAGGAGTCATAAAAGCAGAGAATCTTACAGATTACGATGCAACAAAATAAAATAGACACGGTACAAACAGAGGAACCCAAAGGCTTTTCTAGGAAAGGTTTTGAGGGGATGAGTACAGCGATCAATAGAGGTTTTATTACCTTTTGCAAAAGGAAAGTTAATGTTTTAGGTAAAAAATGTAATCGCTTGCATCTATTACCTAACAGCGAGCATTTATATAATCAAGACTTTTCTAATCCGAATAAATCAGACTAATGCCTAATTGTAATTGTAAAGAGTATAACGGTTGGACTAATTACGAAACTTGGAATGTCGCCTTGTGGATAACAGGGGATGAGGGTTTCTATAATATAGCCAAGGAATGTAAGAGCTTCGCGAATTTCGTAGCTACGATGAAGGACGAACTGGAGCAGCCTTGCACTCCTGATAATGTTGGATGGGATTTACCATGCGTAAACAAAGAAGAAGTTGAGAGAGTATTCGAGGATTTATAAATAAGGAAATACTAAATAATAAATAAGGCGCGGGGTAGCCAAGTGGTAAGGCAGATCTCTGCAAAAGATCCATCGTCGGTTCGATTCCGACCCTCGCGTCCATAATTTTAATTAAAAAAAGCAGCTTTATAAGTTAGCTTTTTTTTGTATTTTTATAATTACAAATATTGTTCTGCGCAATAATCATGCCAATTATAAATTACAAAAATAAAAATAATAAATAAACCAATTAGAAATACATCATTTATAAATAAATGTATATTAAATAATTATAAATTACCAAATTATAAATATGAAATAATGAAATAATGCGCGCGCTGCGCGCAGCGCATAATTATATAAAAAATATAAAAAAATACCCGCCCCCTTTCGGGGACGGGCGAGCCTAGCAGGACTAAAATTCTAAGCAGGATAACTAATAATCTTCTCTCTGGAATGCCTCTCCGAGCTTCGCAATTCTCTCATCGCGCCGAACTCGCTTCTCTCGACAGTAGCCATTACAGACCTTTGGTATTTAGCATTCATAGTTTGATCTAGTAAAGTGCCAGCCTTATTTACTGGCTTCATGTTCTGCTCCGCCATGTAAACAAACAATCTTTTGGAACCGATGGGCGGGATGTGGTTAATCATTTTTCTAATTGGGATAATACATCCTTGCGGCTACCCTTGTACCCGTACTCTTTTTTCAATATAGAATAAGCAGAGCGGCCTTTCTTTTTCATACCTAGGATTTCAAGCTTCAGCCCGTAGCGTAATGCTACGAGCCGAGCTTTGGGGATCTGCTCTCCGGTGAGGGTAATCATACCCCCACCTCCTTGAAGATGGCCTTGGAGCGTTGACCGTACCCGTAAGAGGGAGACAGGCAATCTACTTTCTCACGACCGACTTCCATCTCAGTCTTACCGACCTTGTAACCTGTCCAGCCGTAACGGAGTTGCTGGCCAGAGAACGTGTCAATCGCCTTTTGACGTTCCTGTTTGAATTCCTCAGAGCCAACCGGAGCAGCGGTGAAGAAGTAAGCGTAGCACTCATCGAAGCCTTTGAAGCCGGGGCCGGATTCCTTGCCTGTCGAGTGGAGAATAACGTGGTAGTGTATTTCTTGATTCATTTTATTAGGTGTTCCTCTCGGGAACGGGTTCACTTTAGCATAAACAAAAAGGATGTCAACCCCTTTTTTTTATTTTTTTTATTTTTAAAAACCGCCCCCCCGAAGGGGGGCGTGGAGATCTCACTTATAGTAGATCTGTTTTCCTGTCACGATGACCTTCTCGTACTCGCCGCGAAGTTCCTCGCCCTTATCATTCACGAAGAACTCGTTCTTGTAAGGGTTGTAATAGGCACGATCTAAGGAGTAACCCTCAAGACCCCCTGCTGGACGGCCAAGCTGTCCCGAAACGTAAGCGTGTACGTTCTTACGCTTCTCTCTACGCACCTTGGCGCGTCCTGCTGGCTGGACATGAAACTTGGCATTGTCCAGAGCCACGATGTCGGCATGGTTGATCACCAAGCCCGTCTCCGCGCTTCTCACCGAGAGGCGCTTTTTGTGGAGGTTGTAATATACTTGCACTTTCATTTTATTCAAGTGAGCGGAAGGCTCATTCCCTCGCGCTGAAAAGATTAAACACGAAAATCGTTTTTCCGTCAACACCTTTTTTAATTTTTATTTTTATGGAGGTTGGCACGGCTCATGCTCTCCATATTTCTTTTTCTTACTACCATTTTAACAGAGACCATTCGTTAAGTCAAGTGAAAAAATTAATTTTTTTAAACAAAAAAACCGCCCTCCCCTCGTGCAGGGAGGACGGCTTGTCCCTTCCACTAGTTACCTACCAATAACTAATTTCTTTACTTCACTTGGTTCTGTCTTGTCCCAAGTGGTAGAGCTTTTGTAGCCAAGATTTCTGGCGTAAGTAAAGAAGTTCATCTTTATACTAGATAAAGTTTTCTTTAATGACTTATAGAAACCTTTCTTTTCTGTATCTAGCCACTCACGGCATTCAGCATCTTGAATGATATAGTTGACTAGTTCTTGCTTCATTTGCTTCTCAGCCTGTTGTGCTGAGTGTGTGCTGTCATGCTCTGCCCGAAAGCAGACAAAGCATGAAGAAGCACCGCCCAACTGTCGAATCCTAGATAAAACATTCTTTGTATATCCGACTTTGACAGTCTTGTTATTGTAGAAAGCCAAGTATGTAAACTTGGAGTCTTTATTATTTTTAGGCATTAGGATAAGTTTTGCCGTTGATTTCTATTGATGAATACGACTTATTATTTATATAAGCATTTATAGCTTTTGAGGCTTGCCAAAACCAAAAGTTGGTTTCACTTCTACCATATAAGAGTTCCTTTATAGGTAAAGAGCCTTCCTTTTTAGACTTCGCGATTTGGTTAACCAGCCAATTGAGCTTTGCAGGAGCCTTGTTCTTGGATGATGTCCTCAAGTCAGGATTTAAGAATTTCATGTAGAATTCTTCTGCTTTCTTTTGGTTCTTTGAACGAGCCAAAACCATAGGAGCAATCAGAGATACTTTTTTGAATTGAGCTTTTTTGCTCTTATTATTCATAAAGTATTCTATATGATCTTTATACTTGTTGCAAGTATCTATAATCTTCTTGTCGTTGTACCAAGCCCTATCAACTAGCATATTCGCGTTAGGAATCTTTTTGCCTAATAAAGTAAACTTTGACCTGAGAATTAGATTTGAAACGTCAACTCTAAACCTTGAATCAACATTAGACTCAACAGGGAGCACGCCTGAGAATTTTAGTCTTTGCGCGACTGTTCTTTGGCGACTTACGTCAATTTTCTGGATAGTATCTTGAGGTACTCCCAAAAAGAACATTGCATCAACATTACGTCCCGACTCGGCAATAGCCGCGAGAGTATGCTGTCCATCAATCAGATGACCGCTAGTGTCAAACATGATTCGCGATGCGGCGGTTCGCCACTCGTCCTCTTGAATATCCATCTTGATCCTAGCTACGATTCTCGGATCTAGGTTTCGATTAGTGGATACTTGTTCCTCGTTTTCATACAAGAAGTTTCTATGCTTTAGAATTTCTAATGCATCTTCTGGCGTGACTTTACGAGGTGCAACGACAAGAGTGTTACTCTTAAAGTTGCCATTTAGCAAATGCTTCTTAGCGGCTTTTGCTCGTTTTGTTATTTCGTTTGCCTTGGCTTTTAAACCAGACAAGACGTTCTTCTTGGTAGTAGTACTAGTCTTTGTCATTTTGTAAGTCCCCGTCTAGGGGAAACGCGACCATACCAAGGTTTTTCAGAGTGTCAACCCATAAATTTTATTTTTTTAATTTTTTTTTCTGAGGTACTTTGGCACACACTTTGCTCTAGTAAATTCTAATCCTTACTACCATTCTACCATAAAAAATATTTTTATGCAAGGATAAAATTCACTTTTTTACAAAAAAAATCCTAGTGGCGTTGACCACTAGGATTGTTCTAGGTGATACGTAAATGACTAAAAACGTATCTCAGGAGGAGTCTATGAAAGTATTTGATTAACTTGAGATTCTAACTTTTTTATGTAGGAAACTACTCCGGAATCTCCGGCGTGGTTCTTTTTGTACCTACGAAAGTCCCTCATGACTTCCTGCTTTAGACCTCGGACAATTATATCTCGAGTTTTGACCGCACCGAGTTTAAGGCTGCGGGTTGCCTTTCTTTTCTCCGCCTTCCTTTGGGCGTGTTTAGTTTTCATATTATTAATTAAAAAATGGAGGTGGTTGGACTATTTGTTTACCAACACCTTTTCGGTTCCCGAGAAACAAAGTTTCTTATCAACCTACTTCGGACTCACCCACGGTTTCCCTCTGCCACTTGGCCGTTGGTACTTTCGCAGGTGCTGCTTTATCCCCTTGGGAGGGATTAATTCGGCCACACCAAGCCTCTCCCCGTCGAGAGAGGAAATTCTGAGTTGCTGCCGCACCACCAGCAGTAAAACGGGCGCGAGGAGCTCGGACAACTCGCAGGGGTATTTAACTCCGTCAACTCAAATGTGGGTACATGCGCGTAAACCCACAAAATTGAATGTTCTTGAGGAAACTATTGTGTCTAGTCTTTTCAAAACGAATTAACGCTTGTCTGTCACTAGATGCTAGCCGTAGTTTTTTTATTTGTTATGATGATACTATCCAACCAAGCATCAAGATTTGGCCGCAAACTCAAGAACAAATTGATTAGAGTGGTGTTCAAAAAGGACTACCCTATGAAGTATGGTATCACTTGCCCAATGCAAGAAAGCAAGTGTGAATACGCCCTTGCTGCATCTTACTAGCAGATCTATCCCACTCTAAATTTTCAAAGAACAAAAATTGTCTGGGTTGTTTAAAGTCAGCCCAGTCTGACCCCCATTAACTATAGGCTTTTGTTCAGCAATATGATGAAATGAAAGAACAACAAACGGTTAGTTGACCTCCACTAACAGGGCTATATGGAACAATAATACTCAAGCGTAAGAGGAACCACCCTCAAACGAATCCACATCATAAATTACTTCTTTTCTTTCGTCAAGCTTTTTTTCTAACTTTTCAAGTTTTTTTTCTGCAAGCATTTTCGCTTGGGTAAGCCTAACGATAGTTTGATCCTTTTCTTTAATCTGCTGGAGCATGGTTGCTCTCTGCAACTGAAAGTCTCTTAATTGTGCTTCTGTTATATTCATTTTATTTTTGCGCCTTTCGTAAGCGACCCGTGCAGCTTAACACGACTCTGTTGGCTTGTCAACACCTTTTTTTATTTTTTTAAAGTTTATAAAAAGCGTGCTGTCCGATAATCTTAACTGGCTTTTTGCCCTTCGCCCAGTAAGGCGGTTTCTTCATCCAAGTAGCGTGATAATGATTCGCGTATCCTATAAAACCACGGGAGAGCTGTTTAACATTTTTAGCTACGTTGATGGCGTACTTGGCTTCTTTAATCTTCAGCAGATGCTCAAGGTCACTTAACTTCTTGCCATTCCAACAACTGAATTGGAATTTTTGCAAGCAGATTTCTTCAGGCGTTTTTTTTCGTTCAAATGCTCGTTGAGCGATGCAAGCACCAACGGCGTACATTCCTGCTTCCCCCTCCCCTCTGGCCTCCGCCAGAATGGTAATGGCGACGATCTTTGTTTCTCTGCTGAGTCCATTATTTTTATATGCATATAGAGTAACCGCTCCCAATGCTAAAAGTGTGATTAGTTTTTTCATCCTGCGTCTATAATGAATTGTTTTAGTCCTCCGTCATACATCTTGTCAACGATTGTAAGTATACGCATCTTTGGCATTTCGCGCAAGTCTTCTTCCGCTTCCCAAGGAGTAACGTCTCGCCAACTCAAGTCACATAACCAGAGTATCGCCTCATCTATAATGTCGTTAGTATTCATTTTGTAAAAAAGAGCCTGCGCTCGCGGAACATAATAATAAATTTTATTTTAAAGTCAAGAGAAAAAAATATTTTTTTTACATCAATGTTGGCACGATATTTGTTAAATAAGAAATTGTAATTGCGGAAATACTAAATAACATATTTGCGCTGCGCGCAGCGCAATTACAAACCAAATAATGAATAATAAATGCCATAATAATAAATACGTTAATTGTAAATACATAAATATGAAATAGTTATAAAAGTATAATTATAAAAAAAAAGAAGAAACCTCACCAGAGGAGGTTGTCTTCATTTAGGATAATTCTGTGGTAATTATTTAATGACAAGTTGATTGTCATCGGTTCGCTCACAATCCCAAATGAGCCGTGCCCGTCTGTTTCGGGGATATCATTTATTCCTCCGATTAGGCTAATCGCCTCGAGTTTTTTGGGGCAGATATTAGGATCCCGTTTTTTGACTTCCTTTCGGAATTCTGTTTCGGATTCCAAGACTCTATTCCATCGCTTTTGTCTCGCAGTCATTTTTTGTGTGTTATTTTTGCTTTTCCACCTGAAAATTCAATAAGGATTCTGGCCAGTGATTTTGCGTCTCTTTTTGTTTTGCGTCTGATTATCATTTTGTCGCCGAACATGTCAACGTGTTTGACTAGATAATAAGGTTTACTGATTCGCTCAAAACATTGTAAAAGTCTTAGCATTTTTTAGTGGGATTTATAATTGATATTTTCGTCGCTTGTCCAGCATGCCCGACAATCGCCGCAAGCGTTATTCTGTTTGGGGGCAGGGCAATTGAACCCGTTTTCACTTACTCCTGACGTTGTAAGGCCAAGACGGTTTGCTAATTCTGTTGGCGGTTTTCCGTCTATCATGTAAGCGGAAAGCCTAATTTGCAAATTG
>Ga0160423_10001066_pt1 | contig 22813 bp, 23 predicted proteins | sample CRUFie14St8metaG_FD_108191 | JGI IMG/M metagenome (GOLD analysis project Ga0160423, IMG submission 108191) | Marine microbial communities from the Costa Rica Dome - CRUD Field 142mm St8 metaG | ecosystem: Environmental > Aquatic > Marine > Oceanic > Photic zone | place: Costa Rica: the Eastern...
AATGAAGTTCTGCTATGACCAAGCCTTCGCCTGTTTCCGGTGTAAATTTCAGACAGATTACGGCCAACGGTTTGAATTTCAGGATTGCTGTGGCAGGCGATTCGGGGCCGTTGCTGCTGTTCGCGCATGGCTGGCCTGAGTCATGGTACAACTGGCGCTATCAGATGCAGTATTTTTCTCAGAGAGGTTATCGTGTGGTAGCTCCGGATATGCGTGGCTACGGTTCAACTGATGCCCCTGATGCGGTTGAAGCCTACGACATCAAAACTCTGGCTGCCGACATGGTGGGGATTCTCGATGCCCTTGGTGAAGAGCGCGCGATTATGGTCGGGCACGACTGGGGATCGATAGTTGCCTGGAATACCGTGCTCATGTATCCCGATCGATTCTCCGGGCTGATTGCAATGAGCGTACCTTACAGTGGCAGACCGGCGCAGTCGCCGCTAAGCTCATGGAGAGAAGCCTTTGCCGATAACTTTTACTACATCCTTTACCACAATGAGCCTGGAGGCGTCGCTGAGGCGGAGTATGACAGCAATCCCTATGGTCTCATTAGCAGATTATACCTGTCTCCTGATTCTCCGCGGCATGCACCTGAGGTGACTGATCCCCGGCGAGCTGCCGGAGGCTGGATACCGCGACTCGGGGAGCCACTTGATCTGCCGGACTGGCTGGGTCAGTCTGATCTTGACTACGTAGTCAGTGAATTCGAACGGTCCGGTTTTCGGGGAGGCGTGAATTACTACCGGAACTTTCATCGGAACTGGGAAATTACCGCCGATTTACAGGATGCGCGCATTGTGGTTCCGACACTTTTTATCGCCGGTGACCAGGATGTGGTCATTGCCGGCGCCAATCGCGGTCGTCTGCAGGGTGCTATGGCGCGGGTAGTTGATGATCTGAGGGAGGTTGTTCTGTTGCCGGGTATCGGACACTGGGTTCAACAGGAGGCTCCATCAGAAACTAACCGGGCCATGTTGGAGTTTCTTGAGAGCTTATAAGACCGATGAATCGTTAGGATTGGTGCTCTCAGCGTGATTGCGCAGCTGACCCGAAAAGCGAAATCAGGCCAGCAGCGCGCTCATACCCTCAATGGCACGATCTATATGCTCAGTGGTGTTGTATATCGTCGGGCACAATCGCAGGCCTCCGGTGGCAGCGGCGGCAATTCCATGCTCTGAATAAAGTTTGTTGCTGATCTCGCCACCTCGGTCGCCAGCGACTTGGGTAATACAGACGCCATGACTGAGCTGTTCTGTCAGCGGGGTCACCAGTTCCAGATTGGCCTGCACAAGCCCCTGCTTGAGGCGCTGCGCGAGAAGCCTTATGCGCGCTTCGATTCGCCCCGGTCCGATTTGATCGTGAAGCTCAGCGGCGGTGCCTAGTGCCGCCAGCGCCGCATCGTCACGCTGACCAAGTGATTCGAATTTTCTCGCGCCAATCAGATCGGTTTCGCTGTCACTGCCCCATCCGGGGGCGATAACGCTTGGCCAGATTTTCGCGATGTGCTCTGATTTGACGAAGAGCAATCCAACCTCTCTCGGCCCCATGTACCACTTGTGCGCACTCGCACTGAAAGAATCGACACCCAGGGCCGTGAGATCCAGATTCAGCGCTCCCCAGGACTGTGCGCCGTCCACATGGACGTGAATTCCGCGATCATGTGCTGCTGAGACCAGTTCGGCAACAGGTAAGCGGATACCGCTGACATTGGAAATCTGCGTAATCGCTAGCACTCGCGTGTTGGGTCTAAACTCCTTGGTAAAAGTCTCCAGCAGTTCCTGCTCGCTCGTGGGCGCGGCCGAGGTACTGACCTTGTTGATGGAAAGCCCGAAGCGCTCGGCGCGCACATCCCAAGCCACGTTGTTGGTGGGGTGATTCTGATCCCAGAGCAAAATCTCGTCGCCGGCCTCCAGTGGCAGTCCGTTATTGATCATGTTGTTGGCTTCACTGGTATTTCTCACCAGAGCGATTTCGTCAGCGGAGACATTCAGTTGGGAAGCGATTCTGCTGCGGCAGCGTTCAAGTAAGTCGCTGTACTTGGCTCTGTTGTTGAAAGAGCAATCCCGATCAATGTCGGCAGTAAAATGCTCGACGCTATCGGTTACGGCGCGGAAGGAAGGACAGAGGTTCGCCGCGTTCATGGGTACTGCGTTTTCTGTAAAGGCAAACTGGCTACGGACTTGAAGCCAGAATGTTTCCTCGTCCATTGATTGGGCGTTCAGTGTTCTGGGAGTTGCTCCCATGGCGGCCACAACCGCCGAGCCTTTCTTTAGAAAGTCCCGACGGCTGCTTTTGCTATTTGGTTTCAGCATGGTGTTCTCCAGTTCAGTCTGTCCAGCCCGCCAGATGTTGCGCTGAATGAGGGCTGCATAAGTCTGTTGTCAGACAATTCTCTGGGTGCGGAAACCTGCGATTTCGGTCTCCGTGTAACCCAGATCCTGCAAAATGGCTTCAGTATGTTCGCCAAGGGTCGGAGCCCGGTGGCGTATTTCACCGGGAGTGTCCGAAAGTTCCACGGGCGTCTGCATGATTGGGGCAGCGTTAGGCAGGCCGGGAAATTCAACTGACTGAAACAGACCTTTGGCGGCGATATGCGGGTCATTGAGAACGTCCTGAGGTGATAGTATTGGTCCTGCGGGGATTCTGACAGTTTCCATTTCCTGAAGCACCTCTTCATTTGTGCGCTCAGCACACCACGAGGCCAGCCTGTTGCTGATGATTTCGCCGTTATCCCCGCGGCTGATGTCGTCTTTAAACCGGGGATCTTCCAGCCAATGGTCTTCTCCCATCAGTTCCGCCCAGCGTTTGAACAACGGGCCACCGACAGTCTGTATCAGAACCCACCCGTCTTTGGTCTGGAAGGTATCAGCCGGGGCCGAGGTTTGAGAGCGATTCAGGGTCGCGGTCCGGTTAACCTGAAGCGTATGTTGTTCGATCGCGGTGGCGTTCATCATCGTCAGGGCAGTGTTGAACAGCGCCCCTTCCACAATTTGACCCTTGCCGGTCTTTTGTCGCTCGTAGAGCGCCGCGAGCGTGCCGAAGGCAGACAGACTGGCAGTGCCAAAATCAATGAACGGCGCATAGGCTTTGACTGGCTGGCCGGGTGTGCCTGACATGTACATATTCCCGGACATGGCCTGACCGAGTCCGTCGAAACCGACTCGATTCGAGTAGGGGCCGCCGCGGCCAAAAGCGGAAATCATGGTCAGGATAATGTCGGGTTTAATCTGGATCAGACTCTCATAGTCCAGCCCCATAGCGCTCAGAGTATCAGGCGGCAGATTGGCAACTACCACATCCGCTGTCGCAACCAGTTTTTTAACAATTTCGCGCCCCCCGGGTTTCATCGGGTTCAACGTCAGGCCTCGTTTGTTGCGCCCAAGCTGCAGGAACATGGCCCCATCGCCGGTTTCAGTGACCGGAGAGACGAAGCGGTCTTCCGAGCCGTCAACTTTTTCAATGCGGATGACATCGGCCCCAAGGTCTGCCAGGAGTGTTGCGCAGTAAGGGCCCGCTATATAGCGCCCGAAGTCTAATACCCTGATGCCTTCTAACACTTTGCTCATGTGCTTAATTCCTGTTGAAAAACTGAAGCAACGGACGTCTGGTAATCCGCTGTGAACACCGAGTCTACCACAAGCGCCTGTTCAGCCTGTCTCGCGCGGGTTGCCGCCGATGATCCAGCTCAGGTGTCCTGTTGATTGGGGGTTGCTGTGGGTTCTGGAGTCCGGCAGAGGTGAGGTATACTCCGAAATTGAAGCAACTCCCGGTAACCACCTGAACGCCGGTGTCATCGCGTCCTCAATAGATAGGTGGCACGGGCAAATGTGCGAGTGCATTGCCGGCTGTCCTCTGGCGGGGAGGGATATGCCGCAAAACCTGTGCCTCAAACAAATCGAGACCATTCAATGACTCAGTATTTTTCACGCGTTAACGCGCTCTCCTTTATTTTGGCTTCATTTGCTTGGTGCTTGTTGGCCAGTCCGGCGCTTGGTCAGGAAATTGTCAATCCGGGCTATGTAGTTGCTCCCGAGCGCAGAACGACCGGTATCGGTAAGTTTTACATGGGGCGGGAGATTTCATTTGTCATGGGGCATCAGGCTGCGCAATGGCTGAACCGGCCGAACCGGATTCAGGAGGAAATGCCGGATCAGGTTGTTGCGAACATGAGGCTTGCAGTCGACGATGTGGTTGCTGACATCGGTGCCGGATCCGGCTACTTTTCTTTTCGCATTGCGGCTCTGGTGCCGGAGGGCAAGGTGCTGTCGGTAGACATTCAGCCAGAAATGCTGCAGCTCATTGAGCAACAGAAAGCGCAAAACCGCGTCGAAAACGTTGAGGGGGTGCTCGGTGAGATAGATGATCCTAATTTGCCGGCTGAATCCATCGACGCAGCAATCATGGTTGATGCCTACCACGAATTTTCTCATCCCTTTGAAATGATCAATGGCATTTATCAGGCGCTGCGTCCAGGTGGCCGGATTTTCCTTCTCGAATATCGGGGCGAGGACCCCACCGTACCGATCCGTCCCTTACATAAGATGACCGAAGAGCAGGTTATCAAAGAAATGAGTGTCTTTGGTCTGGAATGGACAGAGACCCTCGATTTTTTGCCTTGGCAGCACATGATGATTTTTACTAAACGTGGATAAGCCATTCCCTCGGTGTTTCGTAGCCCTGTCTTCTTCGGGCTGCCCGTTTTGCCTGATAGTCGTCACGGGTTTATCTCTCGGGTGTCGGATGCAGCTGCATTGGTCAGACCCATGCCCCGGCCCATAACTTCGGGCGTCGTTTGCGAGCAATTCCCGAAACAGGGATAATTGAGTCCTGAAATGGCAGCGACCCAGCCGTGTGTTCTCATGAACGCTACCGGTCATTGCCCGTCTGAAGTATTCCCAAGGTGCGGTTGAGGAACATCATGCAACGTGAATCAATGGAAATTGACGTAGTCATTGTAGGGGCCGGTCCGGCAGGTCTTGCGACTGCCTGTAAATTGCTGCAACTGGCGCAGGCCGGTGAGCGCGAGTTAACGGTTTGTGTGTTGGAGAAAGGGTCAGAAATTGGCGCTCATATTCTCTCTGGAGCGGTTTTCGAGCCCAGCGCGTTGGCGGAATTGTTTCCGGATTGGAAAGAGCGGGGCGCTCCCCTTAAAACGGCCGTCACTAAGGATGCGATCTATTACCTCGGTGGCAGCGAATCGTCCTTTAAGTTTCCTGGTCCATTGGTTCCCCAAACAATGGACAACCATGGCAACTACATCATTTCCCTAGGAAATTTGTGCGCCTGGCTGGGTGAGCAGGCGATGGAGTTAGGCGCTGAGGTGTTTCCGGGTTTTGCTGCCGCTGAAATCCTCTACCATGAAGACGGAGGTGTCAAAGGGGTTGCCACTGGCGATATGGGTGTCTCTGCCGATGGTGAGCAGAAAGCGTCCTTCGAACCAGGGTTTGAATTCCACGCCAAGTACACCATTTTTGCCGAAGGTTGCCGGGGGCATCTAGGTAAAGAGCTAATTGCGCGCTACCGCCTTGATGAGCACTCAGATCCACAACACTACGGTATCGGCATCAAAGAGGTGTGGGAAATACCGGAAGAGAAGCACGAAGAGGGGCTGGTGGTTCACACCGCCGGTTATCCCATGATCGGTGATTCCTACGCAGGTAGCAGCGGCGGATTTTTGTATCACACACAAGGCACTCAGGTCTCGCTCGGGCTTATTGTCGATCTGGGCTACAGCAACCCGCATATCAGCCCATTCGATGAGTTTCAGAAGTACAAACAGCATCCGGTGATCAGACAGTATCTTGAAGGCGGTAAGCGTCTGAGCTACGGAGCGCGGGCGATCATTAAAGGCGGCCTGAATTCGCTGCCGAAGATGACTTTCCCGGGCGGCCTGCTGATTGGTTGCGACGCCGGTACTCTGAATGCCGCTAAAATCAAGGGCAGTCATACCGCCATGTGGTCGGGAATACTGGCAGCTGAATCCCTGTTTGAGGCGTTGGGGTCAGACGATTCTGCTGCTGAAATCAGTGAATATACAGCCAGATTCAAAAGCTCTGATCTTTACCGCGAATTACACCAGACCCGGAATTTCAGCGCAGGATTTCACAAGTTCGGATTCTGGCTGGGAAGTGCCCTAGCCTTTATTGAGCAGAATATCTTCTTCGGTAAGTTTCCTTTTACGGTGCGTGACAGGTCGGAAGACCACGCGCAACTTAAATTGGCGTCAGACAGTCCTCGCATTGACTATCCGAAACCAGATGGGTTGATCACCTTTGATAAGCTGTCATCGGTGTTTCTGTCCAATACCAATCACGCCGAGGATCAGCCCTGTCATTTGCGCCTCGCGGATGTCTCCGTCCCGCTGGGGGTGAACCTGCCGAAATACGATGAGCCTGCACAGCGTTACTGTCCAGCCGGTGTTTACGAGGTAGTTGAAGAAGCGGAAGGTGACAAGCGATTTCAGATCAATTCGCAAAATTGTGTCCACTGTAAAACCTGTGACATTAAGGACCCTTCCCAGAACATCACCTGGGTCGTGCCTGAGGGCGGGGGTGGTCCCAGTTACCCCGGGATGTGATTCGTCACGCCGTGGCATGACCACAACAATATGAAGCAAGATCGGTTCGAAACAGGGGGTTAGTTTCTTGGCGAGAAAATCCGTAGCTGCTTCTCATAGACATTTTGCTCACCTGAGCGTGATGGCTCTACCTCGCGGTGGTCGGGCACGCTGCTTTGGCCTTGTGCCGTTCAGGGCGCTGCAAAAATTTAAGTTGCAGATGGTAACTCGTGGCGTTCAACGACTGCTCTGGCTTTTTGCTGTTGGCATGCTTTTGACAGCCTGTTCGAGTATTGATCTCGAAACTGGATTTGTCAGGGACCGGCGCTTAGAAGCCGAGATTATTTCCCAGGGCACTGATACCTATCCTGAAATTGATCCCCTCTACATCAGTGCTGACATCACAGGGATGCTCGATAGGCTGATAGCGAAAAACGACAGCCCCACGCTGCGTATTGCCAAGATTCAGACCTTGTTGTTCAACGAGAGCTACCTGAATCTTCAGTACTCCGAATCCCAGACTTCCACAGCCGATGAGGTGTTCAGATCCCGCCGGGGAAATTGTCTTTCGGTGATGAATTTGTACATCGCCATGGCGCGCTATGCGGGCATCGACGCAGCATTTCAAACGGTCGCGGTTAGGCCTGAATGGGATAAGCGAGGTGAGCTGCTGATTCTGAGTCGGCATATCAATGCCTCAGGCAGTTTGGGTTACAAACGTAAATACATCGTGGATTTCACGCCTGAAATTCAACTCCAACAGCTGACTGCCAAAACTGTCAGTGATCTTCACGCAAGGGCGCTGTTCTTCAACAATTTGGGCGCTGAAGCTCTGGTGTCTGAAGAGTTGGAGTCAGCGCTGGAATATTTTAAAAATGCTCTGTTCCTGCAGCCCGACCTAGCAATTGCCTGGAATAACATCGGAGCTGCCTACAATCGCGCGGGAGAGGCTGAGCTGGCTGAATACAGCTACCAAATGGCCTTCTGGCACGAAAACGATAATGCCACGGCGGTAAATAATTTGGCCAAGTACTATCGAAACGCTGGCGCGCTGGATATTGCGCTGCAATACGAGCTGGCTATCCAGCAATTCAATGAGCTCAATCCTTATTACCATTTTGGAAGGGGGCAGGTGGCCCTCGAAGCAAAGGATCTCGTACTCGCGCGGGAATCATTTTTGAACGCCCTGCGGCTGAAAGAAACTGAACCGGATTTTTACAGTGCATTGGCACAGGTGCATGCCGAAATGGGTGAAGAGCTGAGAGCCGCAGAGTTTCGGCAAAGAGCCGAAGCTGTGCTGGTCAGCGATGCAGCGATCTACCAGCCGAGTTCAGATAAGCTACGTTTGATTGATTCTTCAGGGATTATCGGGAAAGGCCGAGCCGGAAGCACGATCAGGCTGGATCAGTTCAACAATAAACCCTGATGAGCATCTACTGTCATTTTCGACACGCTCTCGCTCAGAAACCCGCGTTTAGTTGCGGGTCGCGCCAGTATCGCGTGCCCTTGATAATCGCCTGTAAGGCTAGGCCAGACTGCGTCATCTGATAGACTGTGACATTGTCTAAAATAGCTTCGCCGCCGACTGCGGCCCCCAGATCTCCTGCTTTTGCCGCGGCGTCAGCTTGTCCGCCAATTGAGATACCGACATCCAGAAAGCGCTCGAGTGCTGCGCGGTCATGGAATACAAAAACCGCTCTGAAATCTTTGATACCTGCCCCCAGACCAATCCCGACATCGCCCATTCGCATGAAAGTTTCCACATTGGTTTCGTTGTCCTTGACGACGCCCAGTCCGGCGCCGAAACTCGCCAGGATCAGATTGACGTTAGCGTTGGTGAACACGGCGTAACCCGCGGCGCTGTCGATCTGCACTCTAGTATCCGGCTTGAGTCCGTAGAGCTCAGTCAGCACCTCTTGACGCATCTTAAGCACATTCTGGCGACGCTGTTCGAGGCTTGCGTCTCCGAGCCCCGTGGCCGTGCAGTTGATCAGGGTCGTGATCAAGGGCAGTAAGAGGCTGTATTTAAGGCGGGTCATGAGAAATGTCCTTTGTCCAACAGTCTGACAACTAATGTCCTCGGTTTTATCAGTTGCTTCGCCGCAGGGCGAAGTCGACCATCAGGTTGAGCGTCTCGCTATACTGGGAATCAGGCAAGAAGGACAAGCAGGCTTTAGCCTGTGTCGCTTGTTGTTCGGCCCTGTTCAGCGCATAGGCAATGCCCCCTGACTTTAGTACGATCCCAATGACTTGATGCAGCTGTTCAGCGTCAGGCGATTCTGCAGCCAAGCATGCCTTGATGAGCGCTTGTTCGTCAGCCGGGCAATGAGTCATCGCAAACAGCAGTGGCAGGGTCGATTTTCCCTCGGCGAGATCATCTCCCAGATTTTTGCCCATCGCTTCAGCTTCACCCTGATAATCGAGTACGTCGTCGATCAGTTGAAAGGCAGTGCCGACATGCATCCCGAAGCGTCCCATAGCTTCGGCGGTCGCCGCCTCTGCGTTGGCAAGTATCGCACCACATTCAGCAGCTGCTTTGAACAGAATAGCGGTTTTGTTTTCGATGACGCGCATGTAATCACGCTCAGTAGGTTGCGGGTTGGATTTCGCCAGCAGTTGCAGCACCTCACCTTCAGCAATCTTGTTGGTGGTGTTGGCCATGATTTCCATGATGCTCAGATGGCCAATGCTGACCAGCACCTGAAATGCCCTAGAGTAAATGAAATCTCCGACAAGAACGCTGGAAGGATTGTTCCAAGCGGCATTAACGGTTGGTCTGCCGCGGCGCAGGGTGGACATATCCACTACGTCATCGTGCAGGAGGGTTGCGGTGTGTATGAATTCGATCACCGCAGCCATCGGAATGTGCTGATCTGTCTTGATTCCGCAGGCTTTCGCAGTTAACAGGACCAGTAGGGGGCGCAGTCGTTTCCCCCCGGCATCTACTATATAGTGGCCGATGCTCTCAACCAGTTCGACTTCGGAGTAGAGCTGGTCGATAACAAACTGGTTGACGGCATCAAAATCGGCCGAGACGACTGATCGGAGTTGTTCGGACATGGCGCGTTTCAAAGAGTAAATGGGGGTAATCGGTTGGTGTAAAGAGTCCGGTGCATCCTAGGGAGCCTGAGGATTACTGTCAAGACAGTCATTGCTCTGTAAGGCAAGCAATTTCGCGGGCTCTGGGCCAACCTAGGGCAGCCAAATAGCACGCGGTAGCGCTTGCCTCTGGCAGGGGTATCCCGTAGAATGCGTGCCCCAACGTAAGCGGATGAGTACACTCCCGGTGGGTATTGGAGAAAGTTATGTACGCGGTAATTGAAAGTGGTGGCAAACAGCACCGAGTGACGGAAGGCGAGATACTCCAGCTTGAGAAGCTGGAAGCTGGTGCCGGGGATGAAGTCACCTTCGACCAGATTCTGATGGTAGGCGAAGGAGGGTCAGTAAAAATTGGCACACCCTACGTTGACGGTGGTCAGGTAATCGCTGAAGTACTGAGACAGGGCCGTGGCAGCAAGGTAAAAGTCGTCAAATTTAACAGACGTAAGCATTTCCAGAAAACTCAGGGCCACCGCCAGAGTTTTACCGAAGTGAAAATTACTGGCATAAAAGGCTAGGCTGACACGGGATCAGGAGTGAACCATGGCACATAAAAAGGCAGGCGGTAGTACCAATAACGGTCGCGATTCCATATCTAAACGCTTGGGCGTCAAGCTGTTTGGTGGACAGGAAGTGAAAGCCGGTAATATTATCGTTCGACAGCGGGGCACCAAATTTCACCCAGGTGAAAACGTAGGGTGCGGCAAGGATCACACACTCTTTGCCAAAGCAAGCGGTGTGGTTCGATTCGCTGAGAAGGGGCCGCACAACCGGAAATTTGTCAGCGTCGAGACGGCTTAAAACGTCACCAGCTTCCGAAAAGCCCCGTCAGTCGACGGGGCTTTTTTGTTTGTGCTGAACCCATCAGGAGTCAGCCGAGATTCGGTTTATGAAATTTGTTGACGAAGCAGAAATCAAGGTCGAGGCTGGGAAAGGCGGAAATGGCTGTCTCAGTTTCCGGCGTGAAAAGTATATCGAGAAAGGCGGGCCCGACGGCGGGGACGGCGGCGACGGGGGCAATGTCTTTCTGCAGGCCGATGCGTCCCTGAATACACTGGTCGACTTTAGATTCCAGCCGCGTTATCGGGCGAAACCCGGCCAGCCTGGTCAGGGCCGTAACCGCACCGGAAGAAGGGGTGAAGATCTGCTGGTCAATGTGCCGGTTGGCACCAGCGTTATCGATATCGACACCGAAGAGCTGATCGCAGATCTGGAAAAGGCCGATCAGCGGGTTATTGTGGCAAAAGGTGGTTTCCACGGCCTCGGCAACACCCGCTTCAAATCCAGCACCAACAGGGCTCCCCGGCAGACAACTGAAGGTACAGCGGGTGAAATGCGCACTCTGCAGTTGCAGCTGCGGCTGGTGGCAGATGTCGGTTTGCTGGGCTTGCCCAACGCCGGCAAATCAACCCTTATTCGCTCCGTATCTGCTGCCCGGCCAAAAGTCGCGGACTATCCGTTCACCACTGTGGTGCCGAATCTCGGGGTGGTAAGTCTGGGTCTTGAGCGCAGTTTTGTCATGGCAGATATCCCCGGCTTGATTGAGGGCGCCTCTGAGGGGGCCGGTTTGGGCTTTCGTTTCCTGAAGCATCTGTCCCGCACCCGGCTTTTGCTGCATCTGATTGATGCGCTTCCCATCGATGGGAGTGATCCGGTAAGTAATGCTGTAGCTATTGCCGAAGAGCTTCAAAATTTCAGTCCGACACTGGCCAAAAAAGAGCGATGGCTGGTGGTAAACAAAATTGATCTGCTGCAGCCGTCTGACCGAGAAGCGCTGATTCGCAAACTCCGTGACAGGCTGAGCTGGAATGGGGAGATCCTGGCGGTTTCTGCTTTGAACAGTGAGGGCTGCGATCAACTTTGCGCCCAACTCATGGATTCTATCGAAGCCTACCGGGCAAGAATAAAGATTGATGAAGCCTACTGTGAGCTTCATCGGGAGCGCGAACAGGCGATGGCGTTCGAGATAAGACGCAGTATTGAGAACTCTCGTGTCCGCCGTCGCGGCAAGTCTGAAGAGAAACTTGAATTGGACGACTGGTATGACATGGAGTGAGCGCATGCGCAGTCACAAAGCACAAAGGCCATGAACAGGGACAAATTCACTCAGGGCAAACGCTGGGTTGTCAAAGTCGGAAGCTCTCTTGTTACCAATGACGGGATGGGACTAGACCGAATAGCTATTGCAGATTGGGCAAGGCAGCTGGTCTGCCTCAAGGCGGCCGATATGCAACTTGTACTCGTGTCCAGTGGTGCGGTTGCAGAGGGCGTCGGCCGTCTGGGTTTGACTGCGCGCCCACGCGAAATTCATTTGCAGCAGGCTGCCGCGGCGGTGGGGCAGATGGGGGTTATTCAGGCCTATGAAAGCTGCTTCATGGCGCACGAGGTGCGTGCAGCCCAGATTTTGCTGAGTCACGAGGACCTGTCTGATCGTACCCGTTACCTCAACGCCCGTAGCACTCTCCAAACACTGCTGAAACTGGGTGCGATGCCGGTGGTAAATGAAAACGATACGGTCGCCACGGCAGAGCTGTGCTTCGGTGATAACGACACGCTGGCGGCGCTTGTGGCGAATCTGATTAATGCTGATGGTCTGGTTATTCTCACCGATCAGGAAGGCTTGTTTACAGCAGACCCCCGCGTGGTTGCCGATGCACGTCTGGTTCCGAGTGCTGCGGCGAACGATCCAAGTCTGGCTGATATGGCAGGTGCCGGCAGCAGTCTGGGTCGGGGTGGCATGCAGTCGAAACTGAATGCTGCGAAACTGGCAGCCCGGTCTGGTACCGATACGGTGATAGCAAGAGGCAGGTTAACCGATGTCCTGATTCGTCTTGCGAGGGGCGAGGAGCTGGGCACGCATCTTTACGCTGACAGCGAGCCTATGACAGCTCGAGAGCAATGGCTAGCGGGTCAACTGAGCCTGGCAGGAACATTGGTTCTCGACGTAGGAGCTGTCGAGGTGCTGCAGTATTCGGGTAGGAGTCTGTTAGCGGTCGGAATTCAGAGTGTCTCCGGCAGTTTTCTCCGCGGCGATGTGGTGGCTTGTCACGATCACCGAGGCGTGGAGATAGCCCGCGGGTTGGTGAATTATGACGCAGCAGAAGTCGCCCGTCTCTGTGGTAAGAACAGTGATCAGATTGAGAGCCTGCTGGGCTATGTTGATGAGCAAGAGATCATTCATCGCGACAATCTGATCCTACTCTGACGGGCAAAAAAACCGGCGGTTGCCGGCTTTTTCTTTTGAATGCTGCTTATTGCATGCCTTTCACGGCGGCATTCAGACGGCTTTTATGCCGCGCGGCCTTATTTTTGTGAATAATGCCCTTATCCGCCATGCTATCAATAACTGGAACCGCTTCACTGTAAGCAGTCGACGCAGCGCTCTGGTCGCCGCCAGCGATGGCCGCGTCAACTTTTTTAATGTAGGTGCGCACCATCGAACGGAAGGACGCATTGTGTCGACGTCGCGATTCCCCCTGACGGGCTCTTTTGCGGGCTTGTGGAGAGTTGGCCAATTGTAGCTCCTTGTTACTGTCCTCTGAATCTGCTCCGATTGAGCGGATCTAAACTGATGGTTCAGCGCAGCACGGTTGCACGCTTCTTTAAAGGGGCGACACTATGCCGTTTTCAGCTTTTGATGTCAATATTTCGGATACACTGAGAGGCTTTTCTAACTTGGTAAAATATATAGTAAAATCATATATTAATCAGACTAAGTTAACTGAGCATGTAGTCTTTCGGATCTGCAGAGAAGCCATTCATGCATCGAACCAATTCCGCTTATGAGCAGTGACCCGCTAGCCACCGATCCATCGGAGTCCTCCGGGCAGACTTCCAGTGAAGGCTTGCTCCGTTCAAGCGTGGTAACGGGTTCCATGACTCTGATTTCCCGGGTCCTAGGACTGGTCCGGGATATCGTCATTGCGCGGCTGTTTGGTACTTCCGATGCGACGGATGCGTTTTTTCTGGCAAATAAAATTCCGAACTTCATGCGAAGGTTGTTTGCCGAGGGCGCATTCAGCCAGGCCTTCGTGCCGGTTTTGTCGGAGTATCGGAGTCAGAAGCCATTCGAAGCCGTTCAGAACCTGATTGGCGCGACCGCTGCGAGTCTCGGTGGTTTTCTATTCATCATCACGCTCGTGGTTGTGATCGCAGCGCCCTATCTGGCGGTTCCGATTGCGTACGGATTTACGGATGAACCGGAAAAATTTGCCCTCTTCGTGCAGATGCTGCGAATTACCTTTCCCTATTTATTGCTGATCTCTCTGACTGCTTTGTGCAGTGCCGTACTCAACAGTTACGGCCGGTTCGCTGTGCCGGCCCTGACTCCGGCGCTGCTGAATGTCTCGCTGATAGGCTGCTCTTTGCTGCTGGCCCCCTATCTGCGGCAGCCGGAGCTGGCCTTGGCTTGGGCTGTCCTAATCGCGGGATTTGCTCAGTTACTGTTTCAGCTACCTTTTTTGGCCCGTCTGCGCTTGGTACCAGTTCCCCGGCGTAACCGAGACAAAGAGGGCGTGTCGCGCATCAAGCAGCTGATGTTGCCGGCGCTGTTCGGAGTTTCCGACAGACAGATCAATTTACTGCTGGATACCGTGATCGCATCCTTGCTGGTCACCGGCAGCGTTTCATGGCTGTACTATTCCGACCGCCTGATGGAGTTGCCACTGGGCACTTTTGGTATTGCCATTGCGATCGTTGTACTGCCAAGCCTGTCGCGGCATCACGCCGAATCTTCTTCTGAAGCGTTTTCTGAAACCCTTGACTGGGCGTTAAGGTTGGTAGTCCTGATTGCCATACCAGCAACCATCGGACTCATGGTGCTGGCAGAGCCACTGCTGATCACCCTGTTCCAGAATCAGAATTTCCCGGTCGAGGATGTTGTCAGTTCGGCTGGGAGCCTGCGCGCATATGCTGTTGGCTTGCTGGCTTTCATGGGGGTGAAGATTTTTGCCCCGGGTTTTTACGCCAGGCAGGACACGACAACACCTGTGCGCATCGGGGTGATTGCGATGTCAGCTAACATGGTTCTCAACCTGCTGTTTTACCTCGGTGGTTGGGCCCATGTCGGTCTGGCGCTTGCCACGAGTTTTGCCGCGTACCTCAACGCCGGAGGGTTATTGTTGATGCTGAAGCGCTCAGACGTCTTTCGATTGCATGCAGGTTGGCCCCGCTTTCTTTTCCAGGTGTTGCTGGCAAATGTGATCATGATGACATTTGTTTTCTATGGTTCGGGTTCCTGGTCTGAGTGGCTGGAGTGGTCTGTCTTGGAACAGGTTGTCAGGCTGATCTTTCTGGTGCTTGCCGGAATTGTGATTTACCTCGCTGTTCTGTTTGCAACGGGTATGCGTTGGTCGCAGTTCAATCGTTAGAGACAACAAGGAATCCGTCGCCTATGGTTCATCGAAGCAAGCTGTGATACAGGGAAGATTATCGGCAAACTGAGACAGTAAACCCGCGACAAAATGTTCAGCCATAGCACCCCGGAGCAGAGTGCCTGTCAGGTGAAAAAAATTTATTCAAACAACAATATTGCTCTGGTCTGGCATGTGAAAAACATGCTGGAGCAACAGGGGATTGAAGTAGAAACGAAAAATGAACGCCTGTATTCGGTGGTCGGGGAGTTGCCGGTAACCGAATGCATGGGTGAGGTGTGGGTGGTCAGCGCGCTCTATCACCAGACAGCTGAGCGACTGGTCACCGAAATGGAGTTAGCCAGCCTGCCCGAATTTGATGCCTGGGTCTGTCATGCGTGTCACGAAAAAGTTGATGGCATATTTGCGGTTTGCTGGAACTGTCAGGCTGCGCCAGCAGATCCCGCTGCCGGGGCGTCGGAGTAGTTCAGAAATAACTGCTTCCCGCTTCATGCCGAGGGCGAGGTCTGATTCAGGCAGCGGATGGCAAAAGTCTGTTTATGTCCGCCATCAGGCTCTTGACATAAATTTTCCGGTAGCAGTGTTTACTTTAACTGTTTCACCCGGCGCTAAATATTCGGGGACCTGAATTTCAAGGCCGGTTGACAGAATTGCCGTCTTGCTCCGGTTTGTCGCTGAGGAGCCGGTTACCGCCGGTGGCGTGTCGATAACTTCAAGATTTACTGACTGAGGCAGCTCAACGGCAACAAGGTTACCTTCAATAATGAGGGCAATGATGTCTTCCTGCTGTTCGACCAGATATGGAATTTGCTCATCTATCTGGCTGGTTCCCAGACCATATTGAGTGAAATCTTCCATATCCATAAAGTAATAGATTTCGCCGTCGCGATAGGAGTACTGGACGGCTATTCTTGAGCAGTCAGCTTCTTTAAGAATATCTTCGCCTTTGAAAGAGCTGTCCAGCTTCTGGCCCGTCTTCAGATTGTTAAAGCGAACCTTATAGAGAGTTGATACGCCCCTTGAGGACGGCGATTTAGCTTCCAACGTCTTTACGATATGTGGAAATCCATCGATTTCCACTATCATGCCTTTTTTAAGTTCACTTGCTTTGGGCATGGCGTATTCCTTCTCTGGTGCCGGTCTGTAAGGCCATAAGCACTGTTGAAATCTCCTAGGCCTAGGACAGTGCGAAAGTTAAAGCAAAGCCTTCTGATGTACAATGACATCACAAGGATTCCGGATTTTCTTTGAGTTGGTCTCTGATTTACCCCATAATCCCCGCCTTCTCGAAATCGGAGTAAATATGGCAAACGTTGAGACCAATGAGGTTCATAACCTGCACATCACGGGATTTGAACACCTGCCCACGCCCGATGAATTGCGACAGGAGTTTGCCCTAAAAGGCAAGGCTTTGGAGACAGTCCAAGAGGGTCATCGGGCAGTGAAAGGCGTTCTGGAGCGCACCGATCCACGCCTGATCGTCGTCGTTGGGCCGTGCTCGATCCACAATCCGGATGAGGCGATGCAGTACGCCCGCTTACTGAAGCCGCTGGCGGTCGAGCTGTCTGATGAGTTGTTAATCCTGATGCGGGTGTATTTCGAAAAGCCGAGAACGTCGGTCGGCTGGGAAGGTTTAATTTACGATCCGTTTCTCGATGGCAGTCACAGGATTGATCAGGGACTGCGTATCGGTCGAAAACTCATGCTGGAGATCGCTGAGCTGGGCCTGCCGATCGCGATTGAAGCGCTCGATCTGATCTCACCTCAGTACCTGCAGGATCTTGTGAGCTGGACAGCAATCGGTGCCCGTACAACGGAGTCGCCCACCCATCGCAAGCTGGCCAGCGGTATTTCCTCGGCTATCGGCTTTAAGAATAACGTAGACGGTGATCTTTCGGTGGCGATTAACGGCATTCGATCAGCATCAGCAAACCACAGTTTCATCAGCGTTACCGGTGAGGGTCGCGTGGCAGTATTCCGCACAGAAGGCAATCCGCATTGCCATGTCATTCTGCGCGGCGGAAAGGCCCCTAACTATCAGCCGGAGTTTGTGGCGCAATGTGAGGCTGAGCTGCGCAAAGCTGGTCACGCTGAAAATCTCATGATCGATTGCAGTCACGGGAACTCACAGAAAGACCCAGTGAGGCAGCGGGAGGTGCTCAACTCTGTTGCAGAGCAGATCGGTCAGGGCAACCGTTCCATCATCGGCGTGATGCTTGAAAGCAATCTGGAAGAGGGCAATCAGCCTATCCCTGATGATCTGGCAGAAATCCGCCCGGGCGTCTCAGTTACCGACGCCTGCATCAGCTGGACGACGACTGAGACAGTCCTGCGGGCATTTGCCGAAGCCGTCCGCAGCTCGCTACAGGCGCGAGCAGTCTGACTGCACTGGCGATTGCGTCCGGCTTCAACTAACGGTTCAGCGGTCAGCTATCCGGGTTGCTACAGATTTTCTGTAACCGGGTCAGCGACTTAGAGAACCGCCTTTATGCTTTCAACCAGATAGTCAATGTTATTGTCATTAATGCTGGCGATGTTGATCCGGCTGGAACCTACCAGATAGATACCGTAACGTTGGATCAAGGTCTGGATCTGGTCTTTGTTGACGCCCAGAAATGAGAACATGCCTTTCTCTTTCTCGATGAAGCTGAAGTCCCGGTCAACTCCGGCGCTCTGGAGTCTTGCGACCAGCAGCGCGCGCAGGCTGTTGATCCGGTCGCGTATTTCTTTGAGTTCGGCATCCCAGTCGCTGCTGAGTTCAGGGCTTTCCATGATGGTCTGCACGATGGCTGCGCCATGATCTGGTGGCATGGAGTAATTGGCGCGCGCCGCTGCTGCCAGCAGCGTGGTTGCCGCGGCAGTCGCTTCGGCGGTCTCGCAGATAAGCGTGAGCGCTCCGGTGCGTTCGCGATAAAGACCAAAGTTTTTAGAGCAAGAACTCACGACGATCAGTTCTGGCAAAGACTCTGCGAGTAGCCTGACGCCATATACATCCGCATCGAGGCCGTCCCCAAGACCCTGATAGGCCAGATCGATGAATACCGTAAAACCCTGAGTCAGTGCCGTTTCTTTCACCGCCTGCCACTGCTCGATGGTCAGGTCAGCTCCGCTTGGATTGTGGCAACACCCGTGCAGCAACACCAGATCACCTTTCGGTATCTGACGCAGGCACTCTAGCATTTCGTCAAACTTAACAGCATGGGTGTCGTAGTCATAATACGGATATTGCTTGAATTGAAGTCCGGCTGAGCCGAGCAGAGGGATGTGGTTCGCCCAGGTCGGATCACTCACCCAGACAGTTGCATCCGGATTGGCCTGACGAATGAACTCGGCGGCAATGCGAAGACCGCCGCAACCGCCGGGAGTTTGGACGGTGACCCGGCGATCGGCGAGCGATTGCTTAAGCGTATTACCCAGCAGCAGGCTGGCAACGATCTTATTGTATCCGGTGGCACCGGTAGGGGCGACATAGGCCTTGCTTTCCTGCGAGGCAACCAGAATTTCTTCCGCTCTTTTTACCGCGCGCATCACCGGTGTCTTGCCGTTGCCATCTTTGTAGACGCCCACGCCCAGGTCGACTTTAGAAGAGTTGGTGTCGGCGCGGTAGGCAGCCGACAGACCAAGAATAGGATCCGGTGGAAGCGACTGGAGTGATTGGAACATACTGGAGTCTCTATCTGCGTTGGTAGGCTTTAAGGGTGTTCTGAAGTAAGGAGGCGCGAGTCATCGGGCCGACACCTCCGGTAACAAAGGTGATATACGAACATTTGTCCTTAACCTGTTCAAAGTCGACATCACCGACATTGCGGAACCCGGATTTGCGTGTGTTGTCCGGTACCCGGGTCTGGCCCACGTCGATCACGACGGCGCCGTCCTTGACCATATCGGCAGTGACAAATTCAGTTCTGCCGATGGCAACGATCAGGATGTCTGCGCTGGCACACAGTGCCTTGAGGTTTTTCGTCCTGCTGTGTGCAAGGGTGACCGTTGCGTTACCGGGGTTGGTGTTGCGCGACATCAGCACTGCGATGGGCGTGCCAACGATGTTACTGCGGCCCAGCACCACGCAGTGCTTTCCTTCGGTTTTAATCTCATAGCGCCTGAGTAGTTCCATGATGCCGTTGGGTGTGGCCGAGACAAACGTCGGCAGCCCGAGGCTGAGGCTGCCGACACTTTCCGGGCAGAACCCATCGACGTCCTTTTTTGGATCGATCGCCAGGATCACGTTATTTTCGTTAATCTGTGAGGGCAGTGGCAGTTGAACAATAAATCCGTCAATTGCGTCATTGCTGTTGAGTTCGTCGATTTTTGCCAGCAACTCCGCTTCGGTTGTACTCGCCTTCATCCTGACCGTTGTTGAGCCAAAACCCACTTCCTCGCAATCGCTGACTTTCATGCCAACATAGTTCTGACTGGCGCCATCATCACCGACGAGCACAGCCGCCAGATGAGGAGGGCGCTTGCCGGCAGCTACGATGGCTTTGACCTCCAAGGCGATCTCCTGGCGTATTTGTTGAGAACAGGCGTTTCCGTCGAGTAGCTGCATCGTGGCCAATCCAAGTGAGGTTATGGGGTCTGGCTGCCCGGTAGACGCGCAAAGAGATGCGTGAGTCAGTGAGCGTCTAACGGGACGGTATCTTAAATGACGCGCTGGTGCAGCTCAAGCCGGGTATCACCAGTGCCCTGAGTTTTCCATGGATAGCCAGGGTTCAGCAGGGGACAGAGGTTCTCCTTGCTGCAGTAATTCAATGGAGATATTGTCGGGGGATCTGACAAATGCCATGCGACCGTCGCGAGGAGGACGATTGATCGTGACGCCGTGGTCTAAGAGACGCTGACAGAGTGCGTAAATGTCTTGCACAGCGTAGGCCAGATGGCCGAAATTGCGGCCTTCTACATAGTCTTCAGGATCCCAGTTGTAAGTCAGTTCTACCTGAGCCGTTTCATCACCGGGCGCGGCGAGAAAGACTAGAGTAAAACGCCCCTGCTTACTGTCATATCGACGCAGCTCTTCCAGGCCAAGCGTGTTGCAGTAAAAATCCAGTGAACTTTCAAGGTCACTCACTCTGACCATTGTGTGTAAATATTTCATTAAACTGTTCCTCTGCTTTTGTGACTTTACTATATAGCAAAGCTAGTAAATCACCACTGACCGGATACTCTTGGCAGCATGCATCAGATCAAACGCCTGCTTGATGTTTTCAAATGGCATTGTGTGGGTAATCAGCGGGCCGATGTCGATTTCGTCATCCATGTACCGATCCGTAATCTTCAGTATGTTAGTGCGTTCCCGTGCACCACCAAAGGCTGTGCCGCGCCAGCTTCTGCCTTCAACTACGATGCCGGCGCCTTCGTGCCTCTGGATGACGGGAAAGGCGCCCTCCGGATCTCCTACTGAAAACGTGAAGGCATCAGTATGGCAAGCTCCTGTGGCTTTGAACTTGACCAGCACCTCGCCGGTTATGGGCCGCTCCAGATCCACTTCTCCTATCTCCAGAGCGTCTCCTGCAGCAAGAGCGACAGCCGCCCGGAAATTCATAGGGCACGTCCTCGTCTGCCGAACCGGTTGCTGGTGTTTGAGTTATTGGTTTGGCTCAGCCTGTGGGCGAGCGCTTCGGAAGTTGAGTGTAAGTGGGTCTGCGCATCTCGCCAATGCTCGGCCGACTGTGTTGAGAGAATCTCTCAGCCCGGAATGCTGGAGCCCGCAGTCAAGGGCGGTTATCATCCGCCGCGTCGGACCGACTGTGAATACTAACGACAGGTAACTTAGGTAACGAAGTGGAACTCTTGACCGCTACACTGGTGATTTTTGTGGGCTCTTATGTGCAGAGCTCTATTGGCTTCGGTTTAGCGATTGTTGCTGCGCCGCTCTTGTATTTCATCGACCCTCTGTACGTGCCCGCGCCGATCACAATTTGCGCCTTAACTCTGTCCGTCGCCAATGCAGCGAAGTTCTGGAAATCCATATCGTTTGACGGTCTGAAATTTGCCATCCTTGGTCGCATTCCGGGGACAGTGGCCGGGGGTATTCTGTTACTGTGGATTGATCAGCGCTCGCTTGCTCTGTGGTTGGGGCTTTCGGTTATTGTTGCTGTGTGTCTGAGCTTGGCGAATATCATGTTGAGACCCACTGCGCCCGCCATGTTTTCAGCCGGATTCCTGTCGGGATTTATGGGGACTAGCTCCTCAATTGGTGGGCCGCCGATGGCGTTAGTGCTGCAGCATGAGGAAAATGACTTTATCCGGGCGAACCTCGCGGCTTTTTTCGTTGTCAGCTGCCTGATGTCTCTGGCGATGCTGTCAACCGTTGATCACTTCGCTTGGCCGCACATCCAGATTTCATTGCCCTTGATTCCGGCTACCTTGCTGGGTTACTGGGTCGCCATGAAAACCTTGCGTCTGATTTCTCATCAGCGGCTGAGGACAGTTTCCCTGATTCTGTGCGGGATTGCCGGATGCAGCGCCGTGGTGTCCTACTGGTTATGAGTGATGCTGTTTTTGCTGGTAATTGTTTGTTTGACGGTTCGGGTGATTCCTCAGATCAGCTTTCAGGCTTCGGGGCTGACTCGGTGAACCTGAAAGTGGCTTACTGCAGGCAATCGATGACGGAGTAAAAGATGGCAGACTGGCCGCAGGAAACCACCATAGCTGCATTCAAAAGAGCATGGACCCTCGAGGGGGAAGCTTTCTGGGCGACTGTGTTTTCGATGCATCAGGAAAAGATGCAAATCAAAAGCCCTAAAGTTGCGGCTGCCAATTTGCAAAAGATCTTTGAAGCCACGTTTAGGCTAGCGAATTCGAAAGGTTTTCAGGCGATGAGTCTGCGAGATCTGAGCCGGGAAACAGGGGTCAGCATGGGAGGACTGTACGCCTACATCGGCAGCAAAAATGAGTTAGCTTCGGTCATTGAAGGGGTATTGCGCACCTATATCGATCAGGTTATCGGCGAACTGGTCAATGAGGACCTTGATCCGATCGCCCGCCTGCGCGCGATCATTTGCGGAGAGGTGTTCATGATTCAGATTTTGAACCCTTGGTATTACTTTTGTTATATGGAACTGAAAGGGCTTGATCGGGAGCAGCAACAACAGGCGCTTGATCTTGAGTTGAGATTTGACAGCCTTTTAGTGGATGCCATCCGAGCCGGTATGAAGCAGGGTCAGTTCTCCTGCGAAAAGCCGGAACTGCTCGCGGCATCGATTACCGCTCAGCTTCAGCAATGGCACCTGAAGCAATGGAAATTTAAGCTTCAGGAAGTCAGCATGGAAGAGTATGCAGAGCACATTTTTGAGAATCTGCTGCTGTGCCTGAATCATCGTCGGTAAATCGGTCTTAATCAGCTGTTTTTTGCGATTAAGCCGGTCTTATTGGCGTAGAACGCTCTGATTTCTGACATATCCTTTTCGAAGTCTCCGCTTGGCGTATAGAAATCCGCAAACCCGGCTTCTTTCATGCTGGCATCGACATAGCCCAACAGAATCGGAACCTTTGCATTATTGGCTATGTGATAGAAACCACTCCTCCACTGCTTGACCTTGCTGCGAGTTCCTTCAGGTGGAATCAGCACGACCAGTTCATCGTTTTCCGCATATTGCCGGACGGTTTCGTTGACCATGTTATGGGAGACGGAACGGTCGATGGGAATACCTCCGAGCCACTCCATCAGCCATCCAATTGGGAAAGGGAACAGGGTGTGCTTACCCATCCAGAATACCCTCAGCTCGAGTTTGAGTACCACCATCAACATCAGGGGAAAGTCCCAGTTACTGGTATGAGGAGCGCC
>Ga0160423_10001067_pt1 | contig 22789 bp, 17 predicted proteins | sample CRUFie14St8metaG_FD_108191 | JGI IMG/M metagenome (GOLD analysis project Ga0160423, IMG submission 108191) | Marine microbial communities from the Costa Rica Dome - CRUD Field 142mm St8 metaG | ecosystem: Environmental > Aquatic > Marine > Oceanic > Photic zone | place: Costa Rica: the Eastern...
AACAAATGTTACTGCGTGAGTAATAAAGTTATATATGTAAGCTTGATGACATACTCCACATGAGTCTGTTAATGCAGTACCGTTAACAATACCATAACAGTCTGTGTAATATGTACATGAACCATCATCTGTGTTAGCTCCGGCAAAATAGTTAATTGCTGTTGGATCAGTACAACCATAAACAATTGCTATACAACTTCCATCATCAAATATTGCAGTTGGATCATAATTAAATGCAGTTGGGTCTGTACATCCTGAACACGAGCTATTCCAGTTTGGATTACTTGAGCTATTAGGAAGAACTAATAATTCAGTTGGTCCAAAAACATATCCTGAGGTGTCTGTTATTGGAGTAGCAACATGAGTGACGTAGTTGTATACAAGTGCAGATTGACACACACCACAATCATCAATCATAGCTAAACCATTAGTAATTCCATTACAGTCAATTGTACAGCTTGAGTTCCAGTTTGGATTGCTTGAGCTATTTGGGAGAACTAATAATTCAGTTGGTCCAAAAACATATCCTGAGGTGTCTGTTATTGGAGTAGCAACATGAGTGACGTAGTTGTATACAAGTGCAGACTGACATACACCACAATCATCAATCATAGCTAAACCATTAACAATTCCATTACAGTCTGTATTGCAATTTGTATTCCAATTTGGACTGGTGTTAGGACCTGGAAGATACAATAACTCATTCCAGGATAGATTAATTCCGTTAGTATCGTTTAAAAATGTTACGGTATGACTAATATAATTGTATATGTAAGCTTGATGACATGTTCCACAGCTATCAGAAATAGATGTCCCGTTTGCCACTCCATTACAGTCAATTGTACAGCTTGAGTTCCAATTTGGATTACTTGGACTATTAGCTAACACTAAAGTTTCAGTTGGAGATAAAAATACTCCCGAAGTATCATTAATGTAGGTTACTGTATGTGATACAAAATTATAAATGTAAGCTTGTTGGCAAACTCCGCAACTATCAGTAATTGATGTTCCATTCACAACACCATTACAATCACGACAATTGGAGTTCCAGTACAAGTTAGATGAATCATTTGGCATAACAAGTATATCAGTAGGACCTAACACAACTCCGTTTGTATCATTTAAAAATGTAACGTTGTGTGTTATGAAATTATAAATATAAGCTTGCTGACATTCTCCGCAGTCATCAACTAAAGATGTTCCATTGGTCACTCCATTACAATCAACTACTCCACATGAAGAGTTCCAATATATATCACCAGCACTACCTGGCATAACCAGTATCTCAGTTGGATCTAAAACTAATCCATTAGTATCTGAAATAAATGTAACATTATGTGTAATTGTATTATAGATATAGGCTGATTGACAAACTCCACAATCATCTACTACAGATGTTCCGTTTACTACCCCATTACAATCACTACAACTTGAGTTCCAGTTCGGATTGCTTGAGCTGTTAGGAAGAACTAACAATTCGGTTGGTCCAAAAACGTATCCTAAGGTGTCTGTTATTGGAGTAGCAACATGAGTGACGTAGTTGTATACAAGTGCAGATTGACACACACCACAATCATCGACCATAGCTAACCCATTGGCAATTCCATTACAGTCTAAACAACTAGAATTCCAGTATGGATCTCCAGGATCTCCAGGAAATACTAGTATTTCAGTTGGGCCAAGAACAAGACCATTTGTATCAGTAATAAAACTTGCAACATGAGTAACAAAATTATAAATATAAGCTTGTTGGCAAACACCACAATCATCTAGTATAGACGTTCCATTAACAATACCGTTACAATCTGCACGATCTTGTACAATAATTTGCCCCACCATTCCCATATTGATATGAGGATCACATTGATAATCATAAGTTCCAGTAGTATTAAAAATAAATGTATACCACCAGTTACTATTCCAAGGTACGCCTGCACTTGGACCTTCAAATGGAACAGGATTTGAAGGATAAGTCGTTAAATTACCATTCACATTGTGATACCCTCCAATATTATGAAAATTAACCGTGTCACCAGAGTTAATAGTTAAAGTTGCCGGTGTAAATACATCACTATTTCCGCCAACAAGTACCATATGGCTTGTTTGTGCAAAAGAGGTAATAGTAATGAAAGAGATTAGTAAAAATGAATATATTTTTCGCATATGTAAGATTTTTTAAAATTTCATGTGCAAAAATAACTGATATAAAATCTATAAAATAACGTTAAAAGAACAATTATATAGTTTAAAGTTCATCTATACAATTTTTTTTAAAAATTAAAAATAACAATTTAAGAGCGTAAAATAAATTGTAATATATTAATTTTACAAACCATTTAATTAGCTTAGTTTATGAATATTAACGAGATAAGTATTGAGGATAATGTTATTATTATTATTTCTAATAACACTAGTAGTAAAATTGAAAAGTTAAAAAAAGATGTACAAAGCAATTTTATTCAGTTCCATTTTGTTCTTGACGGCAAAATAGATTTTCTATTTAATCAGGGCTCTTATAAATTATCTTTAACTTCCAATAGACATTTAATGCTCTATAATCCAAATAGAGAATTACCATTAGACATTGATATTTATGCAGAATCTGTCGTAATAACGCTACTGATAACAATAAAAAAGTTTCACCAACTATTTTCTCAGGATTCTGAACAAATTTCTTTTTTAAGTAAAGAAAATATTAATCAAAAGTTTTACAATGAAAAGGCAACACTAAAATCTGTTTCAAATTGCTTAACTCAAATACTGGATTCAAGTTTAAAATCTACCCAAAACAAACTCTTTTTAAAGTCGAAAGTTTACGAAATATTTAGTTTAATTTTCATGAAAAATGCTGATAATAATGAGCAGTGTCCATACATTATGAGCGATGATCAAATACAGAAAATTAAAAGAGCTAAAGAAATTATTATTACAAAATATAACAGTCCTCCAACACTTGTTGAATTGTCTCAGGAAGTTAAGTTGAGTTTACGAAAATTAAAAGAAGGCTTTAAAGAAGTTTATGGTAAGCCAGTGTTTCAGTACTTACTTGACTATAAAATGGATCTTGCCAAAAAAATGTTAAATGACGGTTCTTACAATGTTAATGAAGTAAGCTTCGAATTGGGATACAGCACTGCAAGTCACTTCATATCTGCATTCAAAAAGAAATATGATATAACTCCAAAACAATACTTAAAGAATAATTATTAATGCTTTAATCGATTAGTTTATCCTGTATTAAATTGGTATGTTTTTTAACAATGCTACATTCATTAATTTTACCAAAAATTCTATATCTATTTTTCGCGACTAAATCATAAATTATATCTCTTAAAAAATTGGGTATTATATAGAAAACTATTAATAAATTATAAGGAAATTTTAACATTGATACGATTTTTAGTACAGCTTTTGATTTTCTTTTTATTTTATTTTTGTCAATTATACAGATTGAAGAGATATTATCTTCTTCAATAGCATGTGTTTTTTTTAGTTCAATAATTTTTTTGCTTTGAATAGATAAAAATCTAAAATTATCATCAGAATCATTTTTTGCAACAAATAAAATATAGTTATTACACATGGCGCACTCACCGTCGAACAGAATAATTATTTTATTTTTATGTAGATTGTTCATTTATAACTTAACTTCAAATGTAATATAATAGTTTCTATTAGGTGATGGTATAATTCCAGGCCCAGGATATCCTGTTGCACGCCGAGTGTAATATAAATTATTAGTTAAATTGTTAATGCCATAGTATAAGCTAAATAATTTTAAGTTTATTCCAAAAGACAAGTCTAAAATGTCATACTCAGGTATCTCTCCAATGATTCCTGTAATATCACTCTCTACTGCATTACTTGCGTCAGTAAATTGACTTGATAAATAGCTGTATTGAAATTTTAACATCATTTTTTTATAGTCATATTTTAAGCCAGTTTTGACATTAAATTTTGGAGTGAATTCAACAATATTTCCAGTAATCCCGTTAACCTGAGAATCATAATAATAAGAATTTGTATATGCAAAATTACAATAAACGTTTAGCTTATCATATTTGGTAAATAATACTTCGTGATTATAATCAACTAAAGATTCAATTCCATTAATTAAAGCATTACCTACGTTCCCTTTTTCAGTTTTAACAGTTGTATAACCATTTTCTTCAAATTTTTTAGAAACAAAACCAATCCTGTCTTTATATATTAAGCTAAAATAATTTATATCATATCTTATTTTCCTTCTATTTTTACTTCTTATTCCAATATCAAAAGAGTAACCCTGCTCATCATTTATATTTGGATTGATTTTAAATGATGGACTTTTAATACTTATATCAGCAAACGTAACAGATCTGTAGTTTTGAGATATATTGCTATAAAGTTCAATTTTTTTATTTGCCTTATATGAGATTCCAGTTCCAAAAAGAATAAAGGTTCTAATATTTGAGTTATTTTCGTAGTAGGTAGTATCAAAAATTGGGTTTAAAACTAAGTCTTTGTATATATATCGATATTGACCATCACTTTGAGTATTAATGTGTTCAAATCTAAATCCTGGCGTTATGGATATCTTATTGTTTAAATAAAAAATATTTTCTCCAAAAAAAGAGACATTGAGATTTGGATAATCATAGTAAGATTGATTATCATAATATGGATATATGTCATCGTAAATAGTAAAATTGGCATCACTTTCTGCTGACCCGGGCCCCTGTTTGCTATTATTTTTTGCCATGTAAACTTTATTTCCTAAAAGAAGAGCCATTTGTTGGTTTTTCAAAGTGTATTTTTTTAAAAAGCGAGTTTCTAAACCAATATTATTAAAATCACCTTTAATTAAATCTCTTTCAAATCCGGGATCAATTTGATCCACTCTATTATCTCTAAATCCTAGTGTATATCGATATGCACTTAGACCAAAAAGGTTCAAACTTAGATTGGTTTTAGCACTATGCTTGTATAATAATTTTGTTGAATGTAAAAACCATCTTACTTTGAACCAGTTTCTGCTTCTATTACTTTGTAAAGGATTGTCAACAAACATTTCATCGGTTAAACCTCCTGCTTGTTGGGCTAAATAATTAAGATATGTTACTTCAATTTGAAGTTTCGTTTTTTCAGTTAGATTATAGTTTAAAAAGGTGAATAGATTTAAAGATTCAAATTTTGAATTTGGTCGAAAACCATCTCCTTTTTTATAGTTTAAAAAAGTGTAGTAACTCGCTTTATTGATAGTACCACTTAAACTGCTAAAATTGGTAAATAGAGAGTTGCTACCAATTGTATTTCTTGTAAGAAATTCAATCTTTTTATTAGCGATAGGTTTTTTAAAAATAAAGTTTACCAAACCACCAAACTGCGTTCCGTACTGTAATGAAGCCGCACCTCTTACAATTTGAATTTGCTTTAATGCTTCAGCAGGAGGACTATAGTAGCTTTCGGGGTAGCCAAGCACATCAGCACTAATATCGTAATTATTTTGTCTTGTATTAAAGTTAGCTGATCTACTTGGATTGAGGCCTCGTCCTCCAATATTAAGTTGTATTCCAGCATCATCATTTTGAAAAATATTTAAGCCACTAATTTTATTATAAATTTGCCTTGAGTTATTTGTAGCGACGCTTCCAATTTTATTTTCCAATATTATTTTTTCTGTTTTTTTGCCTGCGTAAATAGCATTTTCCACAATATCACTTAGGTTTCCGCTATCAAAATCAAAATTCTCAGTTACAACTACTTCATTTAAAGTTATTGATAGAGGATTAAGGTTTATAGTATAAAATGAGTCTGCCTTAACATTTAAAGTTAAATAATTGTACTCATCTTTATGAAAAACAAGTTTTAACTTTTCTTTTTTTGAGTTTATAATAAAATTACCAATTGAATCTGAACTACTTAAATAACCATCATAAAAATCATAGATATTAACGTTTGCTAAACCAAACTTTTGCTTAGCACAACTAATTGTTCCTTTTATTTTATTTTGACAAAAAGAATCAAATGTGAAAAGTAATAATATAGAAAAGCTAAAAACCTTTGATTTCATCTTTTATAGGTATTATCCATTTTTTTTTCAAAAAAGAATCTTTAGTTGATAATAAATCAAAATCTTTTTCAATAAATCGTGTGCTTATTCTTTTATTTAGTGTTACGTAGCTGTCTGCAAAAACACTGGGGTTTGTAAATCCTTTTTTTTTGTAAAAATTTCCTAAAAAATGAGCATATTCTAAAATCATATCTGGCTGAAAACTCATTTGTTTTTCTTGAAATGTTGTTAGAAATTTATCATTTTGAACCATTATTCTTTTATCAGAGTTTTTGTCGATGACCGTAAATGTTGTGTATCCAGCTTTTTCCATCAACATTACTCTCCATGAAAATCTGTAACCTTCTTCATTCCAAAATAGCTCGCCGCTATAGAGCAAATATCTAAAAGGAAATAAAATTTGGATTAATAAAAATACAGATAAAATATATACAATAATATTTTTTGTTTCGTATGTAGTTAAAATTTTATTTTTTGATGATATATAAAATATTTTTTTAAGGTATTTAATAATATTTAAATGTACTTTCTTGTTGAGAAAAATTATTGTTGATGTAATCATTATATATGGAAACATTCCAATTGATGGAAAGAATACAGCAGTCATTAAATGAAATATTACTACAAATAAGAAAGCAATATTTCTATATTTTTTGCTAAATAGAAAAAATCCTATCAGTAAATCATAGATCATACCGCACCAGCTCATCGCATAAGCCACCCATTTTTGGTCCATAAGAAAACCAATTATTGGCAGATCATATTTTCCAGGCAACCAAATGCTTAGTGGCATTGCCTGAATTAGCCAGTCAGAATTTATTTTAGCTAAACCGGCATAAAAATAAACTATAAATAACATTACTTTAATTACATCAATTGTCCAGTTGGGAATTTTTTCGTATACAATATTCTTTCTAAAAGAATCAACTGAAAATTTACAATTAGCAGGAACAAAAATTAATATAAATGATATTATACTAACAAAGTAGTAATGATTTAAATAAGTTGTTTTATCAATCAGTTCTATGTAAGTAAAAGAAAGGAAAAATAGTATGATTGATATTTTATATTTGTAACCTATTGTAATTAAAATTGATGTGACTGCGCACAAAGCAAACAGAAGATAATTCCATTTATTTAAAGATTTTACCCATTCGAAACCATAATATTTAAAGTGTAGTACAGGTTCTATGTAAATCGTTTCAATCCATCCATTGTACCAAAATCTGACGATTGAAAAAAACATTAAAATACCAAAAAACACTCTAAATACTACAAGCGGCGATGAATCTGTGTGGGAATTTATATATTTTTTTAAATCAATCATTATAAAAAAAAAGATTCTCCTGTTTTAAGGAGAATCTAAATTTAAAAAAGATAACTATTAATTAATCACCATCATTATCTAAATAATCAGTAGAAATGTTAAATACTGATAGCATATCTGTTTTCATCAAGGGAACTAAATCCTGAATTTTGTAGAAAATATCGGCGATTTCACTAGGATCTGTATTTAGTTGCGTGATAAAATTATCATCTACTTGTGATATTTCAATATTTATCATATTGATTTTTGTATCTATCTCAGAAATTAAAGCTTCATTATTTCCCAAATACTCTAAATAACTTTTAAGACCACTATTTAATTCTATTCCATCGAATGATCTTCCATAGTATAATTTTTCTACAGACAAGAAAGCTTGTTCTAATAATTTTTTACATAAATCTGGTTTATAAAATGATTCTACATGAGTAGGTAATGGAATAAAATCTGTTCTAACAGCTGCTGGTATTGCTGTTTTTGCTTCACGAACTCTTTTTTCTAGATAATACAGAAAATCGTTTACCATTAAATTTAAGCTAGATGATGCAGAGTTTCCACTCGAGTTTACAAATGAAGATCTGTTGTTGCTCCAATCTTGAATTATTAAGTCTGTATTACTAGTCATTTGATTAATCACTGCATTTAAATAACCTATACGATTAGCTGAACTAGTTGCAGGATTAGTTGAATTGTAATAAGAAATAACATCATTACTGTCATTTCCAAGTCCGTAAATGAGATAACCAAGGGCTGGAAATCCTGTTGAACCAAGCTCTGCGCTAGAAATACCAACCAATTGTGTTACTGAATTATTAATGTTTGCATTTATTACATCCTCATTGGCAGGGTATACATTCATTATTGAAGAAAAAGATAGTACTTCAGCTTCTCTGATGTCAAACATGGCTACGTTTTGCCAAGCAATGTATGCTGATCTCCATTTTGTTCTTACTTCATTTAAATTAACCTCATCCGTATTATTTGAAAATAATTCAATTGAGGATTTAAGATATGTTAATTTATTGTTGAAATCATTATACGCAGGAACAATAATATTGTCATATGTTGATGCTAGAACTGTTTTCCTGTCAAAATTATCATTAGTAGTTGTATTTCCACTATTTCCAGGAGGAGGTAAAACATCTGAAGATCCACCACCACCACATGAACTTAGAAAGATGTAAATAAAAAATATTGATACAAATTTTTTCATAAGATTATTTTTTTAAAAAATAAGAGTGCCAAAATTTTGGCACTCTTATAATATTTTAAATTAATTAATAGTGAGCTGCTAATCTAGCATTAATGTCATTAGCCATTTCTTGTAATCTTGCTTTACCGGCAGTATTTTTAAAGCCCCAAGCAGTAGTTGTATTCATTTCCGATATCATAGCATTTACTTCATCATGAGAAAATAAAGGCATTCCGTTTGACATCTTTGTGAACTGTAAACTATATACAAATCCCCAAGCTTCAGATAAAGCATGATTATAACTTGAGTAATCATTTTGAGTTAATGCACCATCTGCTGATTTATTTAGATAATCCGCTGCGTGCCATGCCACTACTTTAGAAAGAGTCGTGTTGATTATATTTATTTGTGCATCAAGAACATCTTGGCAATTATCAACTATTGCCTGTCTTCCAAGAACGTATGCATTGTATGCATCAAATCTCCAGTTAAATCCAGAAGCTCCAGTCCCATCATGCTTATGTAAATACTTACCTAAGAATAAGTCGTTATTAATATCATCATCCAAATCACCAGCAAAGTTATATCCGTCTCCGTTTGCGTGATGATCTAGCCCATAAACATAGCCATAAGCCTCATCAAAGTAGTGCTCAGCTTTTGTGTAGTAAGTAGGCCCCCACGCTTGATCACCATCGTAACCTCTATTTACAGTGGGGTCATCTAAGTTATTGTAATTTACTAAATCAATTTTTGTTAAGTAATCGTATGCATTTTGCTCCAAACATAAAGCTCCAATTAGCATTTTAGCATACTGTTGATCTACTTCCCATCCGTCAGCTGTCAATTCATAGTAGGAAGCAAGATTAGCATCTTTTGGCAGTAAACCAGCTTGTCCTGGTGCAGCTACTGTTCCAGCAGCAAAATCAGCAGATGCTAATTCATAGTCTGCAAACAGTTGGTGTAAATCAGCTACTATTGTAGCACGATCTCCGTTTGAACCATATGATCCGTTTCCAACGTTTTCAGCAAATTTTCCTGCAATATTATTAACGGCAAAGTCTGTTATTAGATCTGCTTGTGTGTATACTGCATCAGCGTTTAATGTATTGTAGACATCTTCAGCAGCTCCTAATCTAGAAGCTTGACCACCATAATATACAGTGCTATTTCCATTGTCATCTGCAAATGAATACTCTGTAGGTAATGATGATAAACTACAAACAACAGGTTCGATGCTATCACTGTCAGATGAACAAGAAGAAATTATTACTACACCTGATAGTAATAATGTTTTAAGTAAGTTATTTTTTTTCATTTGTTAAGTTTTAATAATTATATGTTTGCAAAAATAATACTTTATTTAAATTAAATCTAAATAAAAACAACTTATTTATAATCATTTTAAATAATAAATATTTTTGTAAAAAATTTATAATGAAAAACTTTTACTTAAGCTTAATTCACAAATTATTTTCACTACTACTTGCTTTATTTTTTATCTATAAGGGGTATGGAAAGTTTACATCAGATAAGTATAAGCCTATCGATGAAAATAGTTTAGTAACTACTATTATTGACAATTCATCTTATGATGCTCCTGTTGGCTACAATATAGTTATGAATACTTTTAAATATTCTGGATTTTTAGATATGATATCATTAATTCAAATATTAGCTGGTGTTCTAATAATTATTCCTGTCACAAGACTAGTTGGTCTTTTGACTTTACTTCCAATAATTTTTAATATATTTTTCATGCATGTTTTTTTTGATAATAGAGTGGACGAAAATATTGAAACCGGGTTCTTATTAGTTATTAATATAATATTATTACTCAATTATAAAAAACAATTTTTTTCACTGTTTTTAAAGACAGAATCACATTAAATAGTTAGATAATTAATATTTTTGCATTATATATTTTATGCAAAAAGATTACTTTAAAAACTTAACTCAAGAAGAAAAATATATCTTGAAAGATAAAGGAACTGAACCTCCTTTTTCGGGAGAATATAATGATTTTTATGATGCAGGTGTATTTGTTTGCCGTGCATGCAAGGCACCCTTATATGAATCAAATACAAAATTTAATTCAGGTTGTGGTTGGCCATCTTTCGATGACGAAATAAAAGGAGCAATAGTCAGGTATGAAGATTTAAGCTTGGGAAGAAAAAGAACTGAAATTTGTTGTGCAGAATGCGATGGGCACTTAGGCCATGTTTTTCATGGAGAAAAAATAACCAAAAAAAATACTAGACACTGTGTAAACTCTTTAAGTATTCAATTTAAACCATACAATAATTTACAAAAAGTAACATTGGGTGGGGGATGTTTTTGGTCAATACAACAGATATATAACAACACCAAGGGAGTGTATTTAACACAATGTGGTTATATGGGTGGAAATACAATAAATCCAAGTTATGACGAGGTATGTTCTGGCAACACAAATCATGCTGAAGTTGTTGAAATATATTTTGATGACTCAGTGATTTCATTTGAAAAGCTACTTGATATATTTTGGGATATTCATGACCCTACAACAATAAATAGACAGGGGAATGATATAGGAACCCAATACAGATCAATAATTTTTTATGAATCTGATCAACAAAAAAAACTAGCATGTGAATCGATGAAGAATCGCCAAAGCAAATTCGAAAAAAAAATTGTTACACAAATCACTCACCAGCACAAATTTTATCGTGCTGAAGAATACCATCAAAATTACTTTGATAAGAATAATTTAAGCGGTTGTAGTATTTAATTTTGGGAGATGAATAGAAAATGTTGTACCTATATTTTGCTTTGACTCTAATATAAAAATCGAACCGTTGTGATACTCTTCAATTATTCTTTTAGATAATGATAAACCAAGACCCCAACCTCTTTGTTTTGATGTTACGCCTGGCTTAAAAATATTTTTGATTAGTTTTTTATCGATTCCATCTCCATTGTCTTTAATATTTATTACTACACTAGAACTAGATTCTTTAACTGAAATTATAATTTTTCCATTACCTTTAATCGCATCAACTGCATTTTTAACAAGGTTTTCTATTACCCACGCAAATAAAGTAGGACCAATTGGAATGATGATTTCATTCTGTGACATATTAAGTTCAAATTCTGTTTTCGCAGGTAATCTTGATTTTAAATAAAAAATTAATTTAGAAATCACACTAACGATGTTCGTGTTTTTTAGTTCTGGCTTAGATCCAATTTTTGAAAATCGATCAGCAATAATTTCAAGTCTTTTAATATCTTTCTCCATTTCTGAAGCAATTTCTTCATTTTTATTTTTTTCTTTTAACAGTTCAAGCCAAGCCATTAATGATGATAATGGAGTTCCAATTTGATGAGCAGTTTCTTTAGCCATTCCAGCCCATACTTGGTTTTGTTCAGACTTACGACTTGCGCTAAAAATTAAATAAGCAATAATCATGAAAATTGCAATAAAAAGTAGTTGATAGATAGGGTAATAACGTAATCTGTTAAGAAGCGCAGAATCTTTGTAATAAATCCATTGCAGATCTCCTGGAATATTTACTCTAATTGGTTCATCTCCTGACTCTTTGATCAAGTTAAGTTCGTTACGTAAAAATGATTTGGTTATTTCATTCTTTTTTAGCAAACCATACTTAATTAATATTTTATTGACGCTGGTATTGTTTTCAAAATTTCTGTGTTGTAAAATACTATCACAATCATCAACTAGAATAACAGGTATATTGCTGTTTTCTGAAATAACTTTAATTGCCAAAGAATAATCTCCTTCTCCATAAATATTTACTAACTGTTTTGTAGCATAGGCCCAAAGTTCAATTTTTTTTCTTTCTTCAGTTTTTAACTCTTTAACAAGTTTATTTGTTACAAAAAGAGATGAAAAGCCTATAACAATAGCAAAAGCTAATAATAAAAACTTCCATTTTTGTTTTTTTGAGTATATATCCATTTGATTAGGGTTTGTAGTCTTCTTCATCCCATTCTATTTCAATATCATTTTCCTTCAATTTATCATTATCCTCTTTCTTTTTTGTATTCAAAATATCTTCTTTTATTATGGTATTTATAAACTTAACTTCTTTTGTAATTTTATTTTGAATATCTTCCTTTAATTTTAATCCGTCAAAAGCTATTTCTGTTTTATCCTTATCACCTGACATTTTCAAAAATATTGCAGTAAAATTTTGATCATCTTTTATGACCTCGCCAAATTCAGAACTATTATTTTTTGTTTTAAATTTTTTAAATAAAAGTTCTGATAAAAGTAATGTAATATCATAATTAATTAGATTATCAAATGTGTGTGTTCCTGAAAGTAATAATGAAAGTGCCGAAGAATTAATTTCCATTTTTGGTATTGTGACAATTTTATCTTTCACATCAATTGTATTTTTCAATGTTGAAAACTGCACGTGTTTCAAATCATCTACACTTACAAAACTTGATAATTTTTCTAGGGGTTCAAAATTAATTAATTCTCCTTTCTCAATGGTTAAGTCTGAGGTCAGTATAAGTTTTTCATCAATGAACTTGGTTTCAGGCTTCCAATGTGATTCAAAATCTATTTTTGCTGAACTAATACCTTTAATATGGTCAGATTGAATAAAATTTTGATTAAAGTTATTAAATGCAACAAAAGTATTTTGAATATTGATGCTATTTAAAATCAAATTGGCTTTTAGAATAAGATAATTTTTGGGTTCCTCATTTAAACTAAAATCGCTTGTGATATTACCACCAAGACAATTTCCTTTAATATTTTTACCACTAATCATTCTATTTTGTAGACCTAACTTTCCTATTAAATCGGTTACGTAAAAATCTTTATAGATAAGTTTTTTTAGTTCTAAATCAAAATCAAATGTAATCCATTTGGGAATTAAATGATTTTCAATTGACATGTTGTTAGTTTCTTTTGATGGACTGTATATGATTTTGTCAGATTTAATTTCTCCAAATAAATTAATTGTTTCAGATTTTTTAGTGAAATAAGCAACTAAATTTTTAATATTACCATCATAATTCAATATGTTATTTTCAATTTCTAAAAAACTACTGTTAACAACTAAATCATCATTATTCATTCTTATTTCAGCGAAGTTAATACTGTAATCTATTGGAGAGTTAAGATAATTGAAATTAAGGTTATTAATTTCTAAATCGCTTGTATGTTCTGCTAAAAGAAAATAGTCTGAAAACTTTTTATCAAAAGAAATATTGCCTTTATATTTTGAACTTGCATTAATTTTTCCTTTTAAATTTAGAAAAGGTGAATTTTGAAAGTAGTTGTTAATATCAGTTGCTTCTAAAGAAGAATTGAAATTCCCAGTTAGAAATAATTTATTGAGGTTGCTAACTTTAAAATTTCCAAGAATATTACCATTTGCAAGACTAGTTGAAAAGTTCGAAAATTCTATTTCGCTTGTTTGAAAATTTTTAAGATTTCCATTTGTAATTTTTCCGTTAGTTGAAATATTAGTAAATTTTACAGGTTTTTCTTTAAGTTCAAAAACACCATTTTTAATGTTAAAATCCATTGTAAAAGAAGGGTTTTTGTCATCACTTTTTCTTATTATTTCTCCTTTACAATCTATAAGACCTTCAGCCAAAAAAGCTTTAGTTAATGCTCTAAATTTTTTAGGCATATATCTAATAATATGTTTGATTTGCTGCTTTTCAGTAGCAACACTTAAATTTAATAATCTTTTACGACCAATTACCCCACTAATTTTTGCTAAAACCTCTTCTATTAAAATGTGTGATCCTGTTATTATTAAAATCTGATTGGTATTAAATTTCAATTTTAAATTTAAAGAACTAGTTAGATCTTCTAAATAATTTATCTTGCCTATTTGAACTTTTTTTGAAAAGATTTTTCCTTTTAAATTATAAATATCTTTATCAATATCTATTAGGCATTCATTAATGTTGCAGTCAATATTTGATTTGCTTTTATCATCTAAAAATTTAAACTTTATATTTATAAGTAGAAGCTCTTTTATATTGCTATTTTTTTGTGGATCTTCAGCTTTATATTTTTTATTTAAAAATTGATGTTGATTTTTATTTAAGTTAATTATTCCTTCTTCTAAATATATTTGTTGTATTATATTTTTTTTAACTAGTAAATCAATAATATTAAAATTAACAGATGCCTTTGCAGAATATATAATTGTGTCATTTTTTGTGTTTTGTGTAGAATCAGAGAGTAATATGTCATCTAAATTTATTGAGACGTAAGGAAAATGCTCCCAAATACTCAAAGAAATGTTTTTATAATTTGATTTTAAGTTAGTTGTTGTACTTATTTTGGTTTTTAAAGTCTGACCAATATCATTCTTGTAAGTGTTATTTAAAAAAAAATTGATAAATAAAATACATATGCTTATTATAATTAAGCTATATATAATTATATGTATTGTTTTCTTTTTCATTTTTTAGTAAAGTTAAATATAATAACGAAAAAAATGAAACTATCTTATTAAGATCTGTTTAAAATATTTATTTCTTCATCAGTTAACAATCTAGTTTTTTTTCTTGGAAGATTTTTTTTTGACAATACACCAATGCTTACTGTATCTATACAAATTATTTTAAGTAACATTTTGTTGAATATATTTTTTAAACTTTTAATGTTACCTTTTGTGAGCTCTATTCCAATCTCATTTTTTTCTTTAACAAAAGATATTTGATTGATCCTAACTTGCTTGTGATTTTGAATTTCTTTTAAAATTTCTTTTGAAATTTTTTCAGTTAATTTTATATGATATATTTTTTTTATTCTCTGACTTCTTTTAATTTTATCTAGTAGTGAATCATCATTTGAAAAAATTGTGAGACCTGTTTCATTAAAATCTAGTTGTTCATAATTATCAAGTTCATTTAAATATATTTTTGGCAATAGTTTTTTAGTGTGTGAATTTATATCAAAGCATGAGTATTTTTTAGGCTTATTTAGAAGGATATAGTGTTTGTGTTGGTGTTTGATTGTCTTTTTATTGAAGATTATCTCGTCTTCTTTTTTTACAACAACACCCATTTCAGATGTCACTCTACCATTAACAGTTACTAACCCATTTTTAATTAAATTATCAGCTTCTTTTCTTGTACAGTTTTGGTGTTTAGCTATAAGTTTATTTAACCTCAAGTTTAGTGATAGATTAATTTATAAGTATTTTTTTTTCAACGGTCCCATCATTATAGTAAAACAAAGTAATATTACTTAAACACCCATTTTTTTGACCTAACATATTAGTTGTTTGAACTAATTTTTTTTCAAAATTAGAAGAATTAATATTACTAGTATTAGTCGGTTGGTTGCAAGGCAACAAAGGGTAAATAAAGGAACTAACAAAATTCAAAGCCTGAACAAATCTTGAGTCAGTGTTTCCACTTTGAAACCAATCATGATCACCACCATCATAAACAAGAAGGTCGTTTAATAAACCAATATTATTTGTTTGATTATGTATTTCATTACTCCCACAAAGCTCTAGTACAGTTGGAACACCAAGGCCAGGAGCACAATTAAAATCAATTGTTTGGTCAGCATTTCCATGAACACTAACAATCGGTGGTTCTTGAACCTCAATCCAATTTGGGGTATTTATTGCTCCCGCAAAACTTATCACACCACTTATTTTTGATGAAAACCCATTATTACCAACATCTCCTTCTAAACCTCCGGAATTATTTACTAATGTTTGAATGCTTGTTCCATTTGGTGCGCTTGTGTTAGGAAGGTCTAAAACATCGTTAATATAAGCTAAATGTACTGCTGTTACTGCTCCAGCAGAAGATCCACCAATAAAAATTGTATTTTGATCTATTCTATAATTATTTCCGTTAAAATAATCTTTTCTAAAATATCTAATAGCAGCCTTTACATCAGCAACTGAGTTCCAAACAGTTAAGTATTGTTCTTCTTGCGACAAGACAAAGCCCAGTTGGTTTGAGCTAAGACGATAATTAACTGAAGCTGTAACATAGCCTTTTTTTGCAAAATGTTCACAAAAATCGATACAATCAATTTCTGTTTTGCTACCTCCAAGATAACTTCCACCGTGTATAAAAATAATTAAAGGCCGATTGCTAGCTGTGTCACTGTCAGGAGTATATATATCCATTTCATGATATGAGTCTTGGTATTGTATCTGATCAGAATAATTAACAGTAGTTTTTGACACAGAGTTAAAGATTTGAGTCTCATATCTGCCATTACACTGAGAATAGATTACACTACTAGAAAATATTAATAATATTATAAATAATTTAATTTTCATTTTTATCAGCATTTAATTTATCTATCATTTTTTGAATTTTATCATCTTCTATTTTTACAAATAAATGTCCTCCCCTATTAATTTTATGTCCTGAATTGATTATTTTTTCTCCAGCATCAGTCCATTTAAGTTTTGTTAAATTTAAGATATCTTTTAATTTTTTGGATGTAAAAGGCAGAAAAGGTTCAGAAACAATTGAAAGTGAGGCGGTAATTTGTAATGAAATATTTAAAATTGTCTTTGCTCTTTTTTCATCTGATTTAATAACTTTCCATGGTTCACAATCTGCAAGATACTTATTTCCTATTCTTGCAAGATTCATCATTTCTGTTAGGGCTTCTCTAAAACGAAATTTTTTTATGGATTTAGCAATTTTTGTTGGCGATTTTTTAAGTATCGATAAAATTTGTTCGTCATATTCATTTGTAATATCTACTACAGGAACCTCACCTCCCCAATATTTATTTGTCAAAACAACAACTCGATTAACAAAGTTTCCTAATATAGAAACCAACTCATTATTATTTCTAGCTTGAAATTCTTTCCATGTAAAATCAGTATCTTTATTTTCAGGTGCAGATGCACAAAGCGCATATCTAAGCGAATCTTGTTGATCTTTAAAATCTATTAGGTAATCGTGCAACCATATTGCCCAGTTTTTTGAAGTAGATAATTTATTACCTTCTAAATTTAAAAACTCGTTAGCAGGCACATTTTTTGGTAAGATATAATTCTTTTTTAGCCTTAAAATTATCGGAAAAATTATACAGTGAAAAACTATATTGTCTTTTCCAATAAAGTGTACTAATTCAGTGTCACTACTTTTCCAATAATCCTCCCATTTTTTATTATTTAATTTAGACCATGCTTTAGTTGCTGATATATAACCAATAGGGGCGTCAAACCAAACATAAAGTACTTTTCCTTCTGAATTTTCCAGAGGAACCTTAACACCCCATTCTAGATCTCTTGTTATAGCTCTGGATTTAAGACCTGAATTAATCCAAGATTTACATTGGCCTAAAACTTGAGTTTTCCAAGTTTTTGTATCATGATACTTAGAATCGTTTATAACTCCTTCGTCGATCCATTTTGCTAACCATTTTTCGTGCTTCGCCATTGGCAGGTACCAATGTTTTGTTTTTTTTAATACTGGTTTATTTCCACTTATAGTAGATTTTGGATTGATTAGTTCACTAGGACTAAGAGCCGATCCACATTTTTCACATTGATCACCATAGGCATGCTGATATCCACACTTTGGACATTCACCTTCAATGTATCTATCAGCTAAAAATTGATTTATTGAATCATCAAAATATTGTTCAGTAGTTTTAACTTCAAATAAATTGTTTTTTTCTAATGAAGTAAAAAATTCTTTAGCAGTTTCATGATGTATTTTTTCTGATGTCCTGTGATAAATACTAAAATCTATACCAAATTCAGCAAAAGTTTTTTTGTTTAGATTATGGTATTTATCTATTATCTCTTTGGGAGTTAATCCTAACTTTTTAGCTTGCAAAGTAATTGCAGCGCCATGTTCGTCTGAACCACAGATAAATGCAACATCTTCATTATTTAATCTTAAAAATCGCACATAAATATCGGCAGGTAAATATGCTCCGGCTATGTGACCAATATGAATTGGTCCATTTGCATACAACAGAGCAGAGGTGACAATATGTTTTTTTCCCATTTAAAAAGAATAAATTATTTTAGCATATATGAAATGCAAATTAATTAATATTATCTATGATAACACCTAAAAATCTTAAAAAAGGTGATAAAGTAGCTATTTTATCAACTGCTCGAAAAGTTTCTATTGATGAAATAAAATTTGCTATAACTATTTTTGAAAGTTGGGGTTTAGTTGTTGAGCTGGCAGAAAACTTGTTTGAAGAAGATAATCAATTTGCAGGAACAGTTTCACAACGAACACAAGACCTACAAAACATGATTAATCGTCGTGATGTTAAAGCAATTTTTTTTGCTCGAGGAGGTTACGGAACTGTTCAAATTATTGATAGTCTAAATTTTTCTCAGTTAAGCAAATTTCCGAAATGGCTTGTTGGATACAGTGATATAACAGTTATACACTCACATTTAAATAATTTAGGATTTATAACATTACATGCTTCTATGCCAATAAATTATGTTTCAAATAAAAAGACTGCTTTAGATAGCATTTATAATGTCCTGTTTAATAGTAAAAACAATATTCAGTTGAAGTCTCATTATTTAAATAAGTTAGGAAGTGTAAACGGCAAGATAGTAGGAGGTAATTTATCAATCATTTATAGTTTAATTGGATCAAAATCAGAGACAGATACACAAAATAAAATATTGTTTTTAGAAGATATTGATGAGTATTTATATCATATTGATAGAATGATGATTAATTTGGACAGAAATAATATATTATCTAATATTAAAGCTTTAATTGTGGGTTCTATGACAAGTATGAATGATAATGAAGTTCCATTTGGTAAAAGTGCAAATGAAATAATTCATTCATATGCAAGTAAATATGATTTCCCAATTTGCTTTAATTTTCCATCTGGACATATTGACGACAATAGAGCTGTAATTTTTGGAGCTGAATCACACTTATATATTTCAGAAAAAAATGTACTTTTGGAACAATAAATTTTTAATAATTAAAAATTATGGAGAAATTAAAATGGAGTTTTTTTTTAGTTCTTATGACCGCAATAATATTAAAAATGGAGAATCAGCCGTTTTCAAGTCTATTATTTATTTTGAGTTATCTGTTAGGAAGTGTATACTGTATTTATAAAATTAGAAAGAGTTAAAATTAAAATTTAGTTATTATTGACTTATAACTTTTGGAACTTTAAAGTAGTCTGAATCTTTTTTTGGACCATTTTTGAGAGCTAAATTTTGTGTCAGTTCATTAGAAACAACATCTTTTCTTGTAACATTAATTTCTTGTGTTAAGTAAATCAATGGGTCCACATTTTTAGTATCAATTTCAGAAAGTTTATCTATGAATTGTACAATTTTATTCAAATCATTTATAATTTGTTTTTTTTTGATTGAATCAAATTTTAATTTAGATAGGTTAGATATGTTTTCTACAAGATTATCAGTTATTTTCATATTGCTTTAATTTTTCAAAAATAATATTATATACATAATTATTTATGCTCTCCGTATTAAAATTTTTGGGATCAATAGATTTATGTACTGTAACTCTTATAACTCCAGGTTTACCTTTAAAATAACTTTTTGGAAATTTCTCTTTGTTATCAGCTATTGTTATAGGTATAATTCTGATATTCTCTTGACAAGCTAATTTAAAAGCACCATTTTTAAATTTTTTTAAAAATACATTTTCTCTTGGTATACCACCTTCAGGAAAAATACACATGCTAATTCCCTTTTTTAATTTATGAGCAGATTTTTTGAATGCGCTGTAAGAATCTTTTAAATTTTTTCTATCAACAATAACAGAGTTTTTTTTAAAAAAATAACCAAAGACAGGAATTCTTGTTAATTCCGCTTTCCCCATAAACTGGACAGGTATATTTATAATTGAAAAAATAAATGGGATATCTAATGTTGATGTGTGATTGGGGCAAAAAATATAAACGGTATTGTTGTCTAATTTTTCTTCCCAAACTATTTTAGGGAAGATCAAGGAGCAAAATAAGGTTGTTTTTGACCAGTATCTAGTAATGTATGATACATATTTTGGGTTTTCACAAATTGTGCTAAATAGAAACAAAGCTGGCATAAATAAAATAAATGTGCATAGAAACACCAACAAAAACCATAATCTCCACAAACTACTAAAAATATAACTTAACCAATTCACCTTACAAAGATAAAAATCTACTATTTTTACATCAATAAAACAAAAATAAAAAATGTCAAGAGTTTTAACTGGAATACAAAGTACAGGTCTTCCACATTTAGGAAATATCTTAGGAGCAATAATTCCAGCTATAGAACTGTCAAAAAGTAAAGAAAATGAAAGTTTATTTTTTATAGCTGATTTGCACTCGTTTACCACTGTAAGAAATCCAATTGATTTACAAGAAAATACTTATGCAACCGCAGCAGCTTGGTTAGCCTTTGGTTTTGATACTACAAATAATTTATTTTATAAACAATCTGATGTTCCTCAAGTTTGTGAGCTAACATGGTATCTTAATTGTTTTACACCATACCCTATGTTAACTAATGCTCATTCTTTTAAAGATAAGTTAAATAATTTATCATCTGTTAATTCAGGTCTTTTTACATATCCTGTTTTGATGGCCGCAGATATTTTACTATATGATTCAGAGGTTGTTCCTGTTGGCAAGGATCAATTACAGCACCTTGAAATAACAAGAGATATTGCAGGTTCTTTTAATCATCAATTTCCCAACTCATTTGTTTTGCCTCAATCAAAAATTGATAAAAAAGTTATGATTGTTCCCGGAACAGATGGACAAAAAATGAGTAAATCTTATAATAATACAATAGATATCTTTTTAAATGACAAACTCTTAAAAAAGCAGATAATGAGTATACAAACTGATTCATTAAGTTTAGAATCAAAAAAAGATGCAAATAAATGTAATGTTTATAAAATTTACCAATTACTTTCCTCTGATGATGAAGCACTCACACTCTACAACAAATATGCGCAAGGAAATTTTGGTTATGGTCATGCTAAGCAAGAACTATTTGAACTAATATGTTCAAAATTTTCTAGAGAAAGAGAAAAGTTTAATTATTTAATGGATAATAAAGAAATCATTGACAAAGAACTTAGCTTAGGTGCAGAGAAAGCTAAAGAAATAGCAAACAAGGTTTTAAAGAGAGTTCGAACTAATATTGGTTACCTTTAATCGTTTGTTTTATATCTATTATAAAGTTCTTTTTGGTGGTTCATTAAATTAATTTCTTTACCTTTAATAAATGCTATAATAACGTTGTTTGTTTTCATGTCTAATGCATCTCCATCAGACACGAAAAAAGTAGCTTCTTTATTTTTTTCGATAGATCCAACCACATCATCAATTTTAAGTATTTTAGCTGTGTTAAGAGTTATACTTTTTACAGCATCCTCATAATTTTGACCGTAAGCAACAGTTGTTCCTGCTGTAAAGGGCAAATTTCTGGAACCCATTGCCTCCATGTCACCTGAATAACTTAAGCAAAACAGTATACCTTCATCATTTAGTTTTTTGGCCTGTAAAAAAGGATCATCAATTGGTTTATCTTGAGTAGCAGGTAGTCGATGTGTTCTTTTTAAAATTAGAGAGACATTATTCTTTTTTAATAGTTCAGTTATTTTTAAAGCATCTTCTGCACCAACTATAACCTTATTTTTAATTTTAAATTTATTTGCAAATCTAATTGCATCTCGCATATCGTTTGCGTGGTTAGTGTGAATATATAAAGTTTTAGTTCCATTAAATAATCCTTTCACACTTTCCATTTTTAAATCCATGATATTTGAAGAGATATTATAAGCTGAAGCTTTTTTGAAAAACCCATCTATTTCTTCAACTTTTTTAGAATAATTATCATTTTTCTTAATTTCACCTGGTTCAGCCCACCATCCCGTAGAATAAAAAGATGAAGGCCAATTAATATGTACCCCATCATCTGCTCGTAGTTGCGCATCCTCCCAGTTATCGCCTTTTAGATACATTACAGAAGATTGACCTGAAATCACATTTCCTTTAGGAGTTACTTGAGCAATCATAACCCCATTACTGATCACAGTATTTAATATTTTTGAGTCCGTATTGTATGCAATAAGAGTTCTAACATTTGGGTTGTAGCTTCCAACTTCTCTGTAGTCATGAGTTGCTCTAACAGCACCAATTTCAGTAATACCCAGAGTTGTGTTTGGAACTATGAAAGCAGGGTAAATATGTTTTCCATTTAAACGATATATTGTATCAAAAGCT
>Ga0160423_10001068_pt1 | contig 22786 bp, 15 predicted proteins | sample CRUFie14St8metaG_FD_108191 | JGI IMG/M metagenome (GOLD analysis project Ga0160423, IMG submission 108191) | Marine microbial communities from the Costa Rica Dome - CRUD Field 142mm St8 metaG | ecosystem: Environmental > Aquatic > Marine > Oceanic > Photic zone | place: Costa Rica: the Eastern...
GACGTTGCGAAGCAATGCTTGCTTCTCTAATTTTGATTCATGGAAATATCGTTGAATCGTGCGCTTTCCTTCCTGCTTCTTTTATTTCTTCCTGCATCGCTTATGGCTGATGAAAAACTGACTTTCATGATGCGTTCGAGGGCCAAGGACGCTCCGGCCAAAAAAAATTCAGGAAAGGTCGAGTGGAAGGCATCTGCGACTGCGCTAATCATTTGTGATATGTGGGATGATCACTGGTGTAAGTCAGCAGCTCGCCGTGTAGAAGAGATGACCGGTCCGCTGAATGAGGTGGTGAAGAAGCTTCGTGACCAAGGGGTCCTCATTATTCACGCCCCCAGTAGCGTCGTGGATTTTTACAAGGATACTCCGCAACGCCGATACGCCCAGAATGCGCCCTTTGCAAAAACCCCAGTAAAATTGAGTACGAAGGATCGCTGGGGAACCAAGTGGTGTTGGCCTGATCCTGAGTTCGAGGGAGTCCTCCCGATTGACGATTCGGATATGGGTTGCAGTTGCAAGGAACCCAAGTGTGAGATCCGGGAAGCATGGACGAGACAGAACAAGGGGATTGAGATTCTTGGTGGAGACGCGATTACCGATAACGGACAGGAAGCCTTCAATCTTCTCTCAGCAAAGAAGATCGAGAATGTAATTCTCTGTGGAGTTCACTTGAATATGTGCGTTCTGGGGAGACCAGTTGGAATCCGACAGATGGTGAAGCTTGGTAAGAATGTTGCTCTTATGAGGGATATGACTGACACCATGTATAATCCGCAGCGGCCACCCGGGGTTGACCATTTCACTGGAACGGATCTTGTCGTGGCTCATGTCGAGCGTTACTGGTGCCCAACTTTCACCAGTGCGGATCTAACGGGTAAGAAGCCCTTTCGCTTTGCCGCAGATAAGCGCTGATCATATCGTTGGCCTCTAGCAGAATCCGATTGAGAGTTGTCTGCGAAATGCGCCCCACAACGGTGGTGCAGAATTGCATCATATTTCGCCCATCTAAAGTGATATCTGTGGGCCACTAGTGCTAAAAGGGGCAGATTTTGAGGAATTAGCGGGCTAATATGCGTCTAGAGTCTCGACTTTTCGTGCGAGGTGAGGCAGATACAGCGGCTTCTTAGCTTCAGACAACCCAATTTTCAAGCATGTCAGACCTTTCAAGATATCGCAACATTGGCATTTTTGCTCACGTGGATGCAGGGAAAACGACCACCACCGAGCGTATTCTCAAACTGACCGGGAAGATTCATAAGATCGGTGAGGTTCATGATGGTGCCGCTACTACGGACTTCATGGAGCAGGAACAGGAGCGGGGAATTACTATCCAGTCAGCGGCTACAACCTGTTTCTGGAATGACCATCAACTTAATATTATCGACACCCCCGGACACGTAGACTTCACCATCGAAGTGTATCGGTCTCTCAAGGTTCTTGACGGAGGAGTTGGGGTATTCTGCGGCTCAGGTGGGGTTGAGCCTCAGTCCGAGACGAACTGGCGTTACGCTAACGATTCGGCAGTCGCTCGTCTGATTCTAGTCAACAAGCTGGATCGGATCGGCGCTGATTTCTATCGGGTCGTAGACCAGATCAAGACAGTTCTGGCGGCCAAGCCCCTGGTAATGACCTTGCCCATTGGAATCGAGGACGATTTCACAGGTGTAATTGATATTCTGACAAGGAAGGCATGGATCTGGGATGATTCTGGAGACCCCACCAAATATACCATCGAGGACCCGCCTGCGGACATGGTGGACAAGGTTGAGGAGTATCGGAACGAACTCATCGAAACGGTTGTCGAACAGGATGACGATGTTATGGAGAAATACCTCGAAGGAGAGGAGCCGGACGTCGAGACGCTCAAATCGTTGATCCGAAAGGGCACTATCGGTCTTGCTTTCTTCCCAACCTTCTGTGGGTCGGCCTTTAAAAACAAGGGGATGCAGCTCATTCTGGACGCGATTGTGGACTACCTGCCTAATCCGACCGAGGTGCCCGCTCAGCCCGAAATCGATATTGACGGAAATGAGACCGGCGAGTTTGCCATTGTTGACCCGGACCGTCCGCTACGAGCTCTGGCGTTCAAGATCATGGATGATCAATACGGAGCCCTGACATTCACAAGAGTCTATTCAGGGCGACTCCAGAAGGGGACCATGATTCTTAATACCTTCACCGGAAAAACAGAGCGAGTGGGTCGCATCGTTGAGATGCATGCTGATGACAGGAAGGAGCTAGAAGAGGCTCAGGCTGGAGATATTGTTGCCCTTCTCGGTCTCAAAAATGTTCAGACAGGTCATACGCTCTGTGATGAAAAGAATCCTGCTACGCTTGAGCCAATGGTGTTCCCAGATCCAGTCATATCGATGGCAGTAGCTCCCTCCGAGGTAGGGCAAGCCGATAAGCTGGGTGTAGCCCTTGCGAAGATGATGAAGGAAGATCCGTCTTTCCGGGTGGAAACAGATCAAGATAGTGGAGAGACCGTTCTTAAGGGAATGGGAGAACTCCACCTCGACATCAAGGTAGATATTTTGAAGCGGACCTATGGTGTGGAAACGGAAGTGGGTGCGCCGCAGGTCGCCTACCGGGAGACCATTACGAATGCAATCGATGATTCCTACACGCACAAGAAGCAAAGTGGGGGTTCCGGTCAGTATGCGAAGATAGATTTCTCAATAGAGCCCCTTGAGCCTGGTTCGGGTTTCGAATTTGAATCAAAGGTGGTGGGTGGTAATGTTCCAAAGGAATTTATCCCCGCTGTGGAAAAGGGCTTCAGGAACTCTCTCGAAAAGGGTGTCCTTGCCGGGTTTCCGTGTCTTGATTTCAAGGTGACACTTACTGATGGGGGACATCACTCGGTGGACTCCTCTGCTGTAGCTTTTGAGCTTGCGGCACGAGCGGCCTACCGGCAGTCGATTCCGAAGGCATCTCCAAAGCTGCTGGAGCCAATCATGAAGCTGGATGTCTTTACTCCAGAAGACAATGTGGGAGACGTGATCGGTGATCTGAATCGGCGACGTGGAATGATTCATGCTCAGGATCGGGCCCCCACGGGGATTCGAATCAAGGCAGATGCTCCGCTTGGAGAAATGTTTGGCTACATTGGAGACCTGCGGACCATGACTTCGGGTCGGGGCCAGTTCTCCATGGAGTTTTCTCACTACACCGCTGCTCCTAACAGTATTTCTGCTGAGGTCATTAAGAAAGTTGAGGAGGAAAAAGCAGCCAAAGGCAAGTAAAGGGATCTGATCTGCTGACAGAATCGGCCATGTGCTGTCAGGCTGAAGAGCTACGAGCCATGGCATGGAGCTGAACGCTCAGGTGGTGAAGGGTTCTTTCGCCCACTTCTCTGGGGGTAGGTGCTTCATCTGTTTCATTGTGCAGGCAGGTGGTAGTCACTCCTTCAAGGCCGCAAGGAGTGATTTGAAGAAATGGAGGGAGAGACTCTGCCGTGACATTCAGGGCGAACCCATGCATCGATACCCATTTACGCACGCCCACACCAATACTGGCAATCTTACGGTCCTGAACCCAAACTCCAGTTAACCCTTCGCGAGCTCCAGCAATCACATCGTAATCCGCAAGAGTCGCGATGAGCGAGTCCTCGAGGACTCTGAGATAGGCATGCAGATCCTGTCCATAATTCCGCAAGTTGAGAATCGGATATCCTACTAGTTGGCCTGGCCCGTGATAGGTCGCCTGTCCTCCTCGATTGATTTCGTATACAGGGTGAGGGAGGTGGGATGAACCTCCGAGGCTACTCTGATTCCGAGTGCGTCCGATGGTATATACGGGAGAATGTTCCAGTAGAAACATAGTCTCCGGGGCTTCGCCGGAATGAATCTTGCCAACATGATCCTCTTGGAGATCAAGAGCCTCCTGATATGGGATATCAGTACCTAACCAGCAGGGAATCATTTGTCGTTATCTTAGGGTGATCCGTTTCTAAAAGAATTCAGATTTGAGTGCGTGGAAGCGCGGCCTTTTTCAAAGGGTCCGAGGCAAAAAGATGAGCCAGAGCGATAGCGAGGGCATCGGCTGCATCATGGGCGGGGGTTTCACTGAGTCCGAGCAAGGCTCGGACCATAAATGCGACTTGGTGCTTATCTGCGGAGCCCTTACCAACGACTGCCTGTTTAATCTTGCGAGGCGCGTACTCGTAAACATTCAATCCATGATCCGCAGCTGCGATAAGGGCGGCGGCCCGGGCCGCGCCCATGGAAATCGCAGTGCGGTGAGATTGCACATAGATAATCCCCTCGACCGCAACCTCGTCAGGCTCCCACTTCTCAATAAGGTGACTTAAGCCGGTTTTGATCGCAGAGAGTGCTTCAGACTGAGAAACCGTACGCGGCAGAGAAATAACATCAAAAGCAAGAGCAACATGGGATTTGTGGTCTCCTTCAACAATGGCAAAGCCGGTGTTTCTGATGGCTGGATCAATGGCCAGTATACGCATGGCTACGACTCCCGGAAAATAGGAGGGAATTACAGAAGCTTGTAGGGATGCAGGCTTTTTCGGTTACTTGCGGCGTCGTCCCGATGGGCGGCGGGGACGGCGGATGGGCTTGGCGGGCTTGTCATCCAGAATTGCGGTGTAGGCGTATTCAAAATCCTCTAACTTCTTTCGCTCGATTTTCTTGTCTATGAAGCGCTCTACGGAAGTTGCAAAATCCAGTTCATCCGCAGTGAGGAGAGTGAAGGCGTCTCCTTCCTGTTCTGCGCGACCAGTTCGCCCGATCCGATGGACATAATCCTCCGCGTTTTCTGGTACACGGTAATTGATCACATGAGTGACATTTGAAATGTCAATTCCGCGAGCCGCTACGTCAGTAGCAACAAGGACCTCATAGAGGCCGTCCTTGAAACCCTTTAGCGCCTTCATGCGATCAGCCTGCTTAATGTCCGAATGCATTGCAGCAACCTTGTCGAGGCCTTTTTGCCTGAGGAGAGAGGCTACGGAGTCGGCTTCTTTTCGAGTGCGGGTGAAGATCATCACACTGTGAAAGTCAGTCTTATTCAGTAAGGCCAGAAGGAGTTCGTCCCGCTGGCTCATTGCCACCGGGTAGAAAGCATGAGTGACGGTAGAGGGGACTGCACGCCGGGCAATTTCAACTTCAACAGGATCTTTGAGGCACCATTCGGCAAAGGTCTGAATTGCTGGAGGCATCGTTGCTGAGAAGAAAAGTGTCTGGCGCTCCTCCCAAGGGCACAAATTGACGATTTTGCGGACATCAGGCAAGAACCCCATGTCCAGCATGCGGTCTACTTCATCGAGGATCAGGGTTTTAATTTCACCAAACCGCATGCTTGCGCGGTAGAATAAGTCGATGAGCCGTCCCGGGGTAGCAACGACGATGTCAGCGCCGCGCTCCAGCTGCTCGACCTGTTTACCGTATCCAACGCCGCCGTGCAGGAGGGCGACTCGGCACCCGGTATGCCTCCCGTAGTGCTCGAAGGATTCCGCAACTTGGTAGGCTAATTCCCGGGTTGGCTCCAGTATCAGGCACTGGGGTTTCCCCATAGCCGTCAGCTTACTAAGGACCGGAAGGGCAAAAGCTGCCGTTTTTCCGGTGCCTGTCTGCGATGCCCCGACGACGTCGCGGCCGGCAAGAACAAGTGGAATACCCTTTTCCTGGATGGGAGTTGGATTGGTGTAACCAGACTCCTCAATGGCTTTCAAGACCTCTCCAGAAAGCCCCAGCTGGTCAAATGACATTTCGCTAGGTAGAGCGACTCCACGGTGGGGTCAAGGGCAATGGATCACCTTGTTTCCAGAGAATTACCTGATTCTGACGGAACGTCTGGCTATTCAAACGCGTCCGCGGTAGACTCCAGAGCGATGTCAGACCTTTTGCAGTATGGCGGACCGGTGCTCTGGCTCCAAGCCGCCTTGGCCTTTATGGCCGTTGTATACATCATTGAAAGGCTACTCTATTTTCATAGCGTCAGGGTAAACGTCGCTGATTTTCTCGTCGGTATATCCAATCACCTCCGGCAGAAGGGGTTTGCGGAAGCAATCCATCAGGCAAACCGTTTGCGAGGCCCAGTGGGGCGAATTGCTCATAGTGTATTGATCCGCCATCACATGGAGCGAAAAGACCTCGTTATGATTGCGGATGAAGCTGTGTGTATGGAGGTGCCGCGCATAGAGAAAAATCTACGGGCCTTGCTGGGAGTGGCCCTTATTGCTCCGCTTGCGGGTCTTCTGGGAACATCCTTGGGGTTAATTGATGCGTTTACTGAAATCAATGAGGCTGAAGGTGAAGTAGCCTATGCGAGTCTCGCAGGTGGCATCTTTCAGAGTCTCGTGACAACCGCGGCTGGCTTGTGCATCGCGACTGCCTCCTATCTCTTTTACTTGACGATGCTTGGGAAGGCAAAGCGGCTATTGTACCGCCTGCAGAGAACTGGAATTGAAGTTGTTAACCTGATTGTCGATGCTCGCTCCGGAATTGATATTCTACCGTTCCGGGAAGAGGTCGAAGCACGGAGAACTACAACAAAGAAGTCGAGAAGTATTGAGTCGTGAGAGCCCAGCTAACTCTTCCAGAAAGGCCTTCGGCACTTTATTTGTTGGCAGTACTGGATATCATTGCGGTGCTTTTAATTTTTTTTGCGCTGGTTCCAGCAGTAGCTGATCAAGCTGGGGTGCCATTAAACAAGATGAAGTTCAGTTCGCGAATGGACACCATTGCCCCCGAGAAAAGAGTTAGCCTTTTTGGTCGAGCAGGTTCCCCTCCGAGGTTTCATCTAGGAAGAAAGAAGATCAATTTTGAGGATCTTGCAGATGAGCTGATGCGGCTTAAGGAGGCCAGAGGGATCGAGGTTCTTGTTGCGGTACTCGATCAAAATATGAAGTTCGGCCTTCTCAGCGAGCTCGAAATTCTGGCAGATGAGGTGGGCGTTGAGGTAATCCTTGGTGGGCGTTTTGAAATGGAGAATGCGGGATTAGGTGGATTAAGAGAGACCCCTCCAGAGGAGGAAATTCTTTCGAACGAATGAGGTGGTGGACGAAGAATCGCCTGATCCTTGAAGATAGGAAAGCAGGCTTGCTGTTCAGCTGGCGTCAGGAGGAGAGTTATTTTGGAAGAACCCTGCTGGCACTGTTTCTAGGCGTGGTCTTGTTCGGAGCCGTTACGCTGCTGATAACCGTGGAAGGCGCCGAGCGTGGTCGGGAGTTCAGAGAGGCGGGCAGCTTAACTGTTTTGACGCCCGGAAGTGAGGCCTCTCGTCGATGGTTGTCCTGGGCTCATGGGAAAGCGCCAGATTTAGAGCGATGGGAACCTGAAGTGGATAACGAACTGAAGAGACGGGTTTCATCCTATGAGGAGGTCTTCCAGCGCGAAGCGCGTTTCGAGGCGCTGCTGTATCCCTCTGAGTCGCGGATTGTGGATGTGCAGTTGCCGGCCATTATTAATCCCCTTAAGCGCAACCTCCCGGGAGAGGTAGCAACATCGGCCTCAGCTCAAGCCATGGGAGAGGTGGCAGGGCGTGTGTATTTGCAGGTAGAGGGAAGTCTACAAAAGCGTTGGAACACCGCCGGCAGTGAGTGGCCATTGGAGGCTCTTCTTGTGAACAGGCTTGAGGAAGAGGCCAATCTACGGATTCGTGATCTTCTTGGGTTAGATCGAAGGTTTATGGTTAGTGTGGACGACAAGGGTCAAATTCAAACGTGTCAAGTACTGGACCCCGATGAGCAGGATCTGGATGGACTGCTTGGACGTTGGCTTCGTTTGCAGCGCCTGGAACCGGCGGAGGAGAAGCTGACGTGGGGGCGGGTGAGGATTCAGGTCGAGGGGGTCAGGGTTGAAGCGCGTTATCCTTGAAGATGTTTGCGATAGAGATTTCACAGCTTTTTTCTCTGGTTTTAACCGCTTCCATGGTTGCGGCAGGGAGTATTACTCTCGCAGGTAGTATTCGTGAGAGACGATGTGAGAGAGCGCTCAAGCAAAACACTTTCAATTGTCGCGTATGCGGTCGGTCTTACCTCCGGACCGGACCGGGCAAGTTGCAGAAATGTCCAGATTGTGCGAGCTCGAATCTTACGGGGCCTGACAGGCGATTGGGATGAGGCTTGCGCAACTGCGATCAGGCGTTTACGCATGGAACGCCTCATTAGGGCAAAGATATTCTTATGTCTGAACGCAGAGTTGTAGTAACCGGCATCGGTGCGATCAGTCCGCTTGGGCATGATCTTGATGCGACATGGAAAAGTCTCAAGGAGGGGCATTCGGGAATCACCCGGATCGAGCAATGCGATGTCTCGGAGTTCCCATGCCGAATTGCAGGGGAAGTGAGAGGGTTTGATCCCAAGCCGTTTTACACAAATCCGAAGGATGCCAGAAGATCAGATCGCTACACTCAGTTTGCACTTCCTGCGGCTCGGATGGCGATGGATGACAGTGGGATGGATCCTGAGTCGGTGGACAAAACTCGGATCGGTGTGATGGTTGGCAGCGGGATTGGCGGTCTTCATACTCTTGTTGAACAGCATACGGTATACATGGAAAAAGGAGCGCCAAGGGTCAGTCCTTTTGTGATTCCGATGATGATCGCAAATATTGCGACAGGGATGATCTCAATGGAGTATGGGTTCGGAGGTCCCAATATGGCAATCGTGACAGCGTGTGCTACTGCTAACAACTCCGTCGGTGAAGCTTGGCGTATTATTAAGTTTGGAGATGCCGAGGCCATTCTGGCGGGAGGCGCTGAAGCCTCGATAAGAGATATGGGGCTGGCTGGTTTCAGCAATATGAGAGCGCTCAGCTGTCGCAACGATGAGCCCGAGCGTGCATCACGACCCTTTGATGTCGATCGCGACGGATTTGTGATGGGAGAGGGGGCAGGAGTGTTGATGCTCGAGGAACTAGAGCATGCAAAAAAGCGTGGAGCAAAGATCTATGCCGAGCTTGCGGGTTACGGGGTAAGTGCAGACGCTCATCATTTGAGCGCTCCTTCGCCGGATGGGAGCGGTCCTGCTCGTGCGATGCAGATGGCCATGAAGCACGCGCGGGTAAATCCGGATGAAATCGATTATCTGAATGCTCATGGGACTTCTACGCCCCTGGGCGATATCGCAGAGACTAGAGCGATCAAGGTAGCATGCGGCAATCATGCCACCAATGGCTTGGCGGTCAGCTCGACGAAATCAATGACGGGCCATCTGCTGGGGGCTGCAGGCGCTGTGGAACTTGCCGCCTGCATCATGGCGGTCAGGGAAGGGGTTCTTCCTCCAACGATTAATCTTGAGAATCAGGATCCCGAATGCGACCTGGACTACGTGCCGAATGAAGCACGTGAGTCGAAGGTGCGAGTTGCTGCGAGCAATGGCTTCGGCTTTGGTGGGCACAATGCCACCCTCATTGTGAAATCCTTTGAGGGGTAGACTACCCCACGATCTCAACGAAAGCCTGACAAGCCGGACGAAGAGTCCGTGAGACCGCCTCAGGCGAGGTCTTCCTGGACTGAATTGGCAGCGGCAGCGGCTGCAGCAGCTTTGCGCTCCTCAATTTTTTTCTCTGCGGACTCAGAGATATAGCGCCATCTCACGCGGTTGCGCTTGATTGCGCTGCGGGCCTTCCGCTCTTTTCTTTGCGTCGGGGTCTCAAAAGCTCTCCTGCGCCGCATCTCTTCGATGATACCTTCGGTATCAAGCATCGTCTTCAGCCGCTTGAGAGCCCGGTCTACGGATTCTCCCTTCTTTATGTCAATGCCGCGGTCGTGACTGTTCGCCATGGAATTTTACAGAGTTTTCCCAGTGACTGGGGGCGCGGAGCCTAGGGGCGCCACACCGGAGCGTCAAGCCGAGATTTACACGTAACATAGCCTAATTCGGGCAAATTCTACGGGTTTCGTCTGACTTGCGCCAAGCTATCCCTGCCGACCGCAGCAGGCTTTGTATTTTTTGCCCGATCCGCAGGGACACGGTTCGTTACGGCCTACCTTTATACTTGGTCGGCGCTTTGGAATATTCAGTTTAAGTTGCCCTCCCTCTCCTTGTGCGCCACCAGTGGCCTGACCACCTCCAGGGCTGGGAATTCCCCCGGGATTTTCGGAGTCCCTGTCATTCAATTCGAGAGGAAGGTTGTGTAGAAACTGCTCGAACTTCTCGAGGTTGGTAGTACTCCGGAAAAGATTGCCAAGGACCTCGGCCTCGATTCGGTCCCAGAGAGTTACAAAGAGATTGTAGGCCTCGTTCTTATACTCAACGAGAGGATCCTTCTGCCCTTGCGCTCTCAGGCCGACACCCTCGCGAAGGGCGTCCATATTGTAAAGGTGCTCTTGCCAGAGTTTGTCGATGGAGACCATGACGATGTGTCTTTCCAGCTGATCAAGAAGGGCAGGGTCTTCGACTTGTACTTTGAGTTCATATGCCGCCTTAACCTTGCTGATGATGATAGTGCTGATTTCGTCTGCTCCCATGCTCATCATACTCGAGGGCGACTGTTCCCAGTGGATTGGAAATGTCGTATTGGCCCAGCCGATCAATTCACTGAAGTCACTACTATCACCTTCTTCTTGCTCGAAGTACCCTTCGACTTTCGCAGGGATGACCTTGTCGATGATCTCATAGATCATTTCGCGGGGATCCTCGGAGGTGAGAGCCTCGTTCCTGTAACCATACACAGCGGCCCGCTGGCTATTCATGACGTCATCAAAATCGAGGACGTATTTCCGGCGTCGGTAATGAAGTTGCTCCACTCTCCTTTGAGCAGTTTCAACGGAACGGTTGAGCCATCGATGCTCGAGAGCTTCGCCATCTTTCATGCCGAAGCGATCCATCATGTTGGTCATTCGGTCTGCTGCGGCAAAGTTACGCATCAAGTCATCTTCGAAAGAGATGAAAAACTGGGATGCGCCCGGGTCTCCCTGACGGGCACAACGTCCACGCAGCTGGCGGTCAATCCGTCGGGATTCGTGTCTTTCCGTTCCTACCACCATGAGTCCACCAAGCTTAGCGACTCCTTCAGAGAGCTTGATGTCAGTACCTCGGCCGGCCATATTCGTTGACACGGTAACCGCGCCTCTCTGCCCGGCCCTGGTGACGATCTCCGCTTCCTGACGATGGTATTTCGCGTTGAGAACGGAGTGGGGTATCTTAGCGCGCTTGAGCATTCGGGAGAGAGTCTCCGACGCATCTACCGAAGCGGTCCCTACGAGGACTGGCTGTCCCTTCTGGTGTGACTCCTGGATTGCGGTAATGACAGCATTATATTTCTCCCTCCTCGTTTTGAAAACTTGGTCGTTACGGTCTTCACGCTGATTAGGCTCATTGGGTGGGATCGGCAGGACATCGAGATTGTAAATATCAGAGAATTCCGCGGCTTCCGTTTCGGCAGTTCCGGTCATTCCCGCCAGTTTGTCATAGAGTCGGAAGTAATTCTGGATCGTAATTGTAGCGTAGGTCTGAGTCTCACGTTCAATTTCAACGCCTTCCTTGGCTTCCACGGCCTGATGCAGTCCGTCGGACCATCTCCGGCCAGGCATCTCACGACCAGTATTCTCATCGACAATGATCACCTTGTTTTCCTGAACGACATACTCAACATCCCGTTCAAAAAGGCAGTAGGCCTTGAGGAGCTGTGAGATCGAGTGCATTTTCTCACCCCGGCGATCCAGACTTGCCTCAACCTGTTCCTTGGCTTCCAGTGCCATTTTCTCGTCGAGATCTGGATTGGCATCGATTTCAGCAAAAGCTTCTACCAAGTCGGGGAGGACGAAGGCTTCAGGATCATCAGGCGAAAGGAACTCGCGCCCCATTTCCATCAAGTCGGCATCGTGTCCTTTTTCGTCGATAGTAAAAAAGAGCTCCTCCTTAATCGCAAAAAGCTCTTTTTTCTGAGTATCCTGATAAAGTGCCAACTCACTTTTCTGAACCAGACGACGAAGGTCCGGGTCCTCCATCGACCGCATGAGCTGACGATTTCGCGGTTGTCCCAGTTTGATCTTAAAGAGGCATCGTCCGGCCTCCTCTTCATCCCCGTTGTCTAGGTGCTTCTTAGCTTCGGCAGCCAGTTCGTTACAGAGTAGATTCTGTTTCTTAACGAGCTGCTCGACCAATGCTTTGTGCCGAACATACTGCTCGGTCGAGGAGTTCATAACCGAGGGGCCGGAGATAATCAGAGGGGTTCGGGCCTCATCGATAAGAATAGAGTCGACCTCGTCAATGATAGCAAAGTAGTGAGAACGCTGGACCTGTTCATCGGAAGAGGATGCCATTCCGTTATCACGAAGGTAATCGAAACCAAATTCTGAGTTGGTTCCGTATGTGATGTCACAGCAATACTGTTCTCTTCGAATTAGAGGAGCCTGCTGATTCTGTATACAGCCCACCGTAAGACCCAGATACTTAAAGACTGCACCCATCCATTCAGAGTCTCTTCGTGCTAGGTAGTCATTTACCGTAACCACATGAACGCCCAGCCCGGTCAGGGCGTTCAGAAATACAGGGAGAGTGGCTACCAAGGTCTTTCCTTCCCCGGTTTGCATTTCCGCGATCATCTTACGATGGAGAGCTATCCCTCCAAATAGCTGAACGTCGAAATGCACCATGTCCCATGTAAGAGGCTGGTCGCAGACGTCAACCGTCTCTCCGACGAGGCGCCGCGCCGCATTTTTTACGACAGCAAATGCTTCTGGAAGAATCTCCTCGAGATACTTCCGCCTTAATTCAGGAAACCGATCTTCGATGCTACGGAAGGCCTCCTTGGCATTCTCGATGGAGTCAGGATCGGGTGTTACACGCTCTGGGAGACTTGGAAACTCATCCCGGAGAGATAACATGCGCTCACCTACAGCGGTGGCCATTTCGGAGAGCTTGTCCGCATCTAACTGTTCGATCTGACGCTTGGTGGCAGTCTCGAGGGGAAGATACCTTCGCAAGTGCGTCTGCCATCCTTCAACCTTGCTGAGGATAGCCTCTCTGGACTCGCCTTGCAGGGACTCTTCTATGCGGTTTATTCGAGCAACCATCGGCCGCATGCGCTTGAGTTCGCGCTGGTGTTTCGATCCGACGATTTTCTGGAGAATCCACTTGATCATGAGGTAGGAGAGCTGTGAGAGCTGAAAGTCCTAAGGTAGCTGGGTCAATACACGGAGGGAGGGCGAAGGGCAAGGCGCACTACAGTTAGAATCTTGTTTTCAAGGTTCCATGCGGCCGATGTGACTTGAACGGAGTGTCTGTGGGTTAGAATTTCATCTGCCTGATCTGAATTGGGTGAGGATCGGCCTATCATACCGCAGTTACGGGAGATTCGCTACCCAGTGTCGGTCAGCGTGCCTCGAACCCCTCCACAAAAGCAGACAGGCCTAGATGCTAACAGCGTTGAAGCCGCCATCTACTATCATTTCGGTGCCAGTTATAAATCCGCCAGCGCGGTTTGAAGCGAGTAGCAGGGTCGCACCTACCAGCTCGTGAGCCTCACCAAAACGGTCCATCGGGGTGTGACCCATGATCTTAGCTACTCGGTCAGGGGTAAGGACTTTCCGATTTTGTTCTGCGGGGAAAAATCCGGGCACCAGGGTATTTACCCGGATTCCGTGAGGTGCCCACTCCCGGGCGAGATTACGGCTGAGATTGTGAACAGCTCCTTTTGATGCGGAATAGGTAAAGACGCGCGAGAGAGGATTGAGGCCAGAAATAGACCCAAGGTTAATAATTGAACCCTTGATATTCTGCTCGAGAAAGTAACTACCGAAGCTCTGGCACCCCCGGAGAACTCCAGCGAGGTTGATATCAATAATATTGGCAAATTCTTCCTCGGTAATATCCAGAACTGGAGTAGGGGAATTGATTCCAGCCCCGTTGACGAGGACATCGACTCTTCCATGCTGTGCGATAACCTCGTCGCGGAGGTTATCGAGACCGTCTCGGCTACTCACATCGGCCGCAACAAAGTGTGCTCGGCCACCCTTGGAGGCAATTGCATCGATGCGGGCGATTGCCTTTTGCTCGCTTCTCCCAACCAGGATTACTTCTGCCCCTGCTTGCGAGAGCCCTTCCGCCATCGCTCCACAAAGTTCACCAGTCCCGCCAATGACAACGGCGATCTTGCCTTCCAGAGAGAATAGTTCGGAGAGAAATGTGGGCATGGGGGCGGGTTCTAAAGGTGGAGAGAAGACAGGTCAATCGCACGGTGGGTCTCTCGATCGGGCAAAACTTTGCTGGCTCTGAGATTGAGTCAGCAAGGGTATTGTGGAGGCCTACTGGCTCGGGCAGCAAAAATTACCAGGATTTGGACAATTCGAGATGTCGTATGATTTTTGTAAAAATATACTATATCTTGTGGAATTGGGGTTCTTTTCTTGCTCCACTTTGGGCGCTCCTTTATTTTTTACGGGCACGCCGGAATAACACAAATGCATCTAAAATCTCTCATTCTCCAAGGGTTTAAGTCATTCGCTGAGCGCACTACCTTTGAGTTTCACGAAGGAATTACCGGGATTGTGGGGCCTAATGGTTGCGGAAAATCCAACGTGGTTGATGCCATTCGCTGGGTTCTGGGGGAAACTTCTGCCAAAGCGCTGCGGGGTGGGGAGATGGCTGACGTCATCTTTAATGGCACTGACAAGAGGAAAGCTCTGCCGATGGCGGAGGTAACCCTGAATCTCACGGACTGCGAGGGCTCCCTCAAGACGGAATATCACGAGGTGGCGATTACGCGTCGGGTTTTTAGAGATGGAAAATCGGAATACCGGATAAACGACAGACTGTGTCGCCTCCGCGATATCCATGAGCTCTTCATGGATACCGGTATCGGTCGGTCGGCTTATTCGATCATGGAACAGGGGAAGATCGATTTACTCCTTAGTGCGAAACCGGAAGATCGTCGTCAGGTGTTTGAGGAGGCTGCCGGGATTACCAAGTTTAAGAAGGAGAAGAAAGAAGCACTGCGGAAACTGGAGTATACCGAGGCCAATCTTCTTAGAGTTCATGATGTCCTTGAGGAACAAGGAAGACGGATCAACTCCCTGAAGCGGCAGGTAGCGAAGGCGCGACGTTATCAGGCACTCGCTAATGATGTCAGAATTCTGGATACTCACCTGAGCCAGAAACGATTCAGCGAGGAATCTGCTGCAAGGGAAGAGCTGCTGACTTCCCTGAAGTCTCTGGAAAAGCAGAGGGCAGATCTGGAGGAGAGTCTTCCAGAAGTCGAAATGGAAGTTGTAAGGGCGAGGGACAATGCAACCAGCCTTGAGGGTGAGCTTTCTGAGCTTCGTCAGCGGCTTTCGAATCACCAGAATGCGGCCAAGGCTGCAGGAAGTAGAATTCTCTTTAACGAAGAGCGATGCCGTGAACTGCAGGAGCGAATTGAGACGAATCGGGGCGACTTGGAGGCGGGTGGTGAAAAGCTCGCCCAGCAGGAGCTCGACTTTAATGTTTCCAAAGATGAACTGCATGTTCTGCATAAGCGAATCGAGGAGCGTGCTGGAGCTCTGGCGCAGAAGGTGAGTCTGGTAGAGGAACTGAAAAACCAGCGTGAAACAACTGCGAGTAGCCTGCATGAGGCTCGCGAAGAATCGAAAAGGCTTGAGGCAGTGCTTGCCTCTGCCGAGGCGAAAATCGAGAGCGTTGAGCTGACTTCGGCCTCGAATCGTGAACGCCTCATGCGCCTCTCCGAGGAAGAGGAAGTTCTGCAGGTGGAAATGGTGGAGTTACAGGGGACAGAAAAGGATCTGACGAAGAAGATTGCCGAGGAAGAAGATAGAACCCGGCAAATTGAGGAGCAGAAATTAGCTGCCGAGAGGTCTTACCAGCATGCGAGGGGTGACCTTGAGGCCTGCCGGGAGCGTTGTGGGGAGCTGGATCGTAATCTGACGGCTCGGAGGTCTCGTCTGGAGCTGCTCCAGCAGCTTCTGGCGCGGGGAGAGGGACTTAACGAGGGAACCCAGCGGGTGCTGGCAGGTCTGGATGATCCCAACTTGATACAGCCCGGATTACGTGGTGTTTTGGGTAGCAAGCTCCAGGTAAAGAGTGGGTTTGAGCGAGCGGTAGAAGGAGCGTTAGGGGCCAACTTGGAGGCGATTCTCGTTCGGGATGCGGATCTCGCCGATGCTATTCTGGATCAACTTGCCCAGACTGGGCAGGGCGAGGTTTCCTTGATTGCGCCGGAATGGATTGGTCCCGAGCATGACAGGCAGCTGATGACTGTCCCGGAGGGAGCAGAGTGCTGGGTGGCAGACTGTGTCAACGCGGAACAGGAAGTGGGCTCGGTTGTGGCTCGCCTTCTAGAGGATGTCTTGGTTGTGAAGGACCGTCCAGCGGCTCACGGGCTTCGGGCCCAGAACCCTTCATGGTCCTGTGTTACGCTCGCAGGAGAGATCGTGAGTGCAGAGGGCGTTTTTAGGGGAGGCCGAGCGGCAGGAGATGCTGGAAAGTCTATACTTGAGCGACGCAAGGAGGTGAAGGGATTGGAGGAAGAGGTTGAGCATCTTGCCTTGGTTCTACGTGAAGAAACGGATAAGCTTGATAGCAATACCCATCAGGCTAATGAGCTTTTTGCCTCTGCGGAGCAGGGAAAAGATCGTCTGCAAAGGCAGCAGGTTGAACTTTCCACTTTACGCGGACGGGCTTCGCTGGCGGGGCAGGAGGTCACATCATTCGAGAGTAAACTAGGAAATGTTCATCGAGAGCGGGAGGAAATTCAGGTTCGCGAAGAGGGTGAAGCAGGATTGAGGACTCGCTTACAGAGTGAGCTCGTGGAAGCCCGAGATAAGCTCGAAACGGTAGAAAGTGAGATCAACCGGCTCAGTATGCAAATGGAGGAGCTCGGCAGAAGAGAGTCCGAGGAGCGAGAGGAACAGGGCAAATTGCAGACAGCATTGGCAGTGGAGCGTCGGACTCGTGAGGCGGCTGAGCAGCAGCAGGTGCCAATTCAGACGAGGATTGGCGAGCTTAAGGAACTCAATACCCGCCGACTCTCTGAGATAGAGGAGTTCGAGAGGCGAATTAAATCTGCTGGGCAGGAGGATGAGGGGCTTCGGGAGGAAATAGCCGAGCGGGGCAGGCAGGAAGAAAAGGTTCAATCAGAAATTAACGATGTGGGTGCTCGGCGGGGCGAGATTCAGCAGGCTATCAATGCCGCCGAGGCAGCTCTTTCGGATTTACGTCGCAAGCTGAGCCAGTCTAGTGAGCAGCGGGGCAGGGAGGAAGTTTCTCTGGCCAAGATCGATATGCGACTGGAGAAGCTGCTGGAGAGTGTCATGGAGCGCTACCAGGTGGATCTTCAGACTTTTGAAACGGATTCGCACGCTTTGCTTGCCTGCATGATGGAGCAGAGAAAAGCTATGCGATCCCTCGAAAAGCGTCGGGCTACGCTAGCGGCCAAGGCGCCTGTTAGCGTTGAGGACGAGGCAACTAAAGACGAAGAGACTGTAGATGGGGAGCAATCAGGGCCGAGTGAAGACTCAAAATCGGTCATTGCAGAGGAAGGGACGATTGCGGAGCGAGTCGAGGAAGAACTCCAGAACGTCGATCTGGAGGATGGTCCCGACTGGAAGTTCATTGAGTTGGCTGTCGAAGAGCTCAGAGGACGACTAGACAGCATGGGGCCGGTCAATATCGACTCGATCGATGAATTTGAAGAGTTGGAAGAGCGCCATGATTTTGTGAAGGGCCAGCACGACGATCTTGTTGTTTCCAAGGAGGAGCTCCTCAATGTGATTGAAAAGATCAATACGGAAACGACCGTCCTTTTCGCTGAGACCTTTAAACAAGTGCAGACCAATTTCCGTGAGATGTTCAAAGAGCTGTTTGGTTCAAACGCTAAGGCAGATCTGATTCTCCTTGATGAGGGTGATCCCCTTGAATGTGGAATTGAGGTTATAGCCAAGCCTCCCGGAAAGAAGCTGCAGTCCATTACTCTTCTCTCGGGAGGAGAACGCTCGATGACGGCTGTTGCTCTCCTTTTCTCTATCTACATGGTCAAGCCAAGTCCCTTTTGTGTTCTCGACGAATTGGATGCGCCTTTGGATGAGTCTAACATCGGGCGCTTCCTCAAGGTGCTGGATCGTTTTGTAGATCAGAGCCAGTTCATCATTGTGACTCATAACAAGCGGACCATGAGCCGGGCCGATGTCATGTATGGGGTAACGATGGAAGAATTCGGGGTTTCCAAGCCGGTGGGAATGCGCCTGACAGCGGCAGCGACCACCAAAGGCAAAGCTAAAGGTGCGGCGTCGCGTGCGGCCGAGCGCCTCGACGCCGAGGACTAGGGGGCACCCCGAACTTACGGGGGTAATGTATAAGACGCCTCAGAAAGGGAGTTTTGGGCCGCCTTTTCCGCCCATGCCTCCCATGAGGTCTTTCATGGAGTCGAGATCTCCCGGTACCCCTCCTCCGAGGGCTCCAAGCTGCTTCATCATGTTTTTCATTTTACCCTTGGACTTCATCATCTTACGCATCATGCCGAACTGCTTGAGGAGCTGATTGACTTCGATAAGGCTTCGACCGGATCCTCCCGCGATACGCTTGCGGCGGGTTCCCTTGATGATTTCGGGGCGGCTGCGTTCCTTGGGTGTCATTGAGAGGACAATCGCTTCCATGTGCTTGATGCGACTTGGGTCGAGAGCTCCTGATGGGAGTTGTTTCTTGATCTTGTTGAATCCTGGAAGCATTCCCATAAGCCCTTCGAGGGGGCCAAGATTTTGGAGCATTTTCATCTGCTCAAGAAAATCGTTGAAGTCAAAGCGCCCTTTCTCGAGCCGGCGAGCGGCCTTGGCGGCCTTTTCCTCGTCAAGATGTTCAGCAACCTGCTCGACCATCGTAATGGTGTCGCCCATGTCGAGGACCCGCCCGGCCATGCGGTCTGGATGAAATTCGTTCAGCTGATCCAGCTTTTCTCCTTCACCAACATACTTGATTGGGCGCCCCGTGATTGCCCTCATGGAGAGAGCCGCGCCACCTCGAGCGTCACCATCAAGCTTGGTCAGGACAATGCCACTCAGGTCGACTGCTTCATCAAAGGTCTGAGCGACCTTTACTGCCTGCTGGCCTGTTGCCGCATCTGCAACAAGAAGTGTTTCACCAGGCTTGAGGAGGGAGTGGAGCTTCTTAAGTTCCTTAACGAGGCTATCATCTACTTCCTGTCGACCGGCGGTATCAAAGATGATACAAGACCCTGACTGCTGATCGGCCCATTTTAAGGCTGCTTTTGCGACCTTGAGGACGTCTTTCTCTCCCGTTTCAGGGGTGTAGCAGGGGACCTCGATCTGTTCAGCGATCGTGGCCAGCTGATCGATCGCTGCGGGGCGGTAAAGATCACATGCAACCAGCAGGGGTCGGCGCCCTTCTTTTTTCAAGCGCAGGGCAAGTTTTCCTGCGGTGGTGGTTTTGCCGGCCCCGTTCAGGCCACAGAGAAGGATGCGGGCCGGGGGGTTCAGGTTCAGGGGAGCCTGATCACCACCAAGAAGAGCGGTAAGTTCATCATGGAATATTTTAACGATTTGCTCTCCCGGCTTGATAGACTTGAGAACATCTGCGCCAACTGCCTTTTTCTTTACGCCCTCGATGAAGGTCTGAGCTACTTTGTATTCGACATCAGCCTCCAATAGTGCGAGGCGAATTTCACGAAGAGCGTCTGAGATATTCTTTTCAGAAATACGCCCTACGCCCCTGAGGTTCCGAAAAGTCTTGTCTAAGGTGTCAGAAAGTGAGGAGAACATACTGTTTGCCGGCGAGGTTAATTTCTATGGAACGAAGAGCGTTGCAAGGGGGTTGTGTCCCCTCCGAATGAATAACTCAATAATTAAGATAGGGTCCGTCTATTCTCCAGCTCCCACCTGATAGGCTGCCTCTCTCTCTATGAGGAAGCTCCAGCGCATGGGAGCTTCAAGCTTGGTGCGACCTGCAATCTGCCATTGAACGTTGACCTCACAAACCCTGTGGCGGAGACGACGGTCAACCGTCCAGCTCACTTGGCCAGAAGCGGGATTATACTCGTGGTCCACTTTGCCGAAGCCGGAGACCCTCATAACGACAGAGTCCGGTTTAAGATTCTCCACCCCGGACAGATCAGCGGTGATCACGGGGAGCCGTGATTCGATTCTGCTACCAGGTTCAGGTTTTACAGGGTGGGGGGTGGTTTGAACCACTACTCCAGTTAATGCCTCTGCACCACGGAGCGCTTTAAAGGTGGTGGCCTGTTCAAAATGAAGATCAGAATTTCCGTGAATGATATAGCGAGGTAGGCGCCGATTATCCAGTCCTCTCCGAATCTTCCCGGGTAAGACCGTGAAGAGGTATTCGTAATCACATTCTGCTGCGACCGGATACATCGCCTCGGTAAAGTAGCCTCCTGGGTAAGCATAGGTAGTGATTGGCTGGTTGAACCGTTCTTCGAGAAAGCGTTTGGAATCGCCGAATTCCCGCCTGAGAAATTTCAGGTAGGCAGCTTCTCCCTTTCGCGCATGGTGCTTGACCGTTCCCGGGAAGGGGTGGGAGACGGAGTGGCTGCCAATGGTACACCCGTGTTCCTGCATTTCCCTGATCATCGGGGTTGTCAGAGCTCGTCCACCTCCGTCGACATAGTTTTTGTAGAGGTAGACGGTGAAGGGAAATTTGTTTTCCTTCAGAATCGGAAACGCTTCCGTGTAGACCGATTTCCAGCCGTCATCAATAGTGATCATCACCGCCCGAGGGGGGATGAATTTTGTTCCTTTCTTCCACTCCAGAAAATCCTGCAGCGAAATAACGGGCAGTCGGAGAGATTTCAGGGCCTCCATCTGCTTTTTGAATGTTGCCGTCCTTATGCGCATCTGCGAGGGCGCCAGAGAAGAGGAGAACTCATGGTATCCAAGGACGGAGACTCTGGTCCCATCATCCTTAGGAGGATTCTTCTCGCCCGGAAGCAACGTTTCTCCGCGTTTTGGTGAGGAGGGCCTTTCTTGAGTGAAGGCCGGTGGGCAAGCCAGAAGAAGTAATACTGCAAGGAAAAGGGAGGAGCTGCGATGCATTGTCAGGGCTTTCTGAGTCTAGCAAAGCGCAGAGAGAATTTCCAGATTTTTGGGACGGTTTCGGGGCCTCAGCCTTAGATTGGGCAGGGTTTGCCAAAGGATGCGAACCCCGGGAACAGCTTATCCTCGTGCCGGGTTCACCTGAGCCTCGAGGTTGGCATCCAGCAATTCCCGGCGAAGGTTGACACCCCGCTTACGGCTCCAAATCAGAACGATTGGAGATGCCACGAAAATCGAGGAATACGTTCCAACGACTACCCCCACCATGATGGCGAGTGAAAAGGTCTTAAGGGCCGGACCACCGAAGATAAAGAGTACTAGCACGGTTATGAAGGTGGTAGCCGAGGTCAGGATTGTGCGGGAAAGGGTGGCGTTGATAGCAATATTCATTACCTCCTCTACTTCACCTCGTTTCATCCTTAGCGATTCCCGAATTCTGTCGAACACGACGATGGTGTCGTTGATGGAGTATCCAGCAATGGTTAGGAAGGCTCCCACGTGAATCAGGGTGAGTTCCTGGCCCAGGGCGATCACAATTCCGATACAAATCAGGATATCATGGAAAAGCGCGGCGAAAGCACCCATCGCGAAGGAGAATTCAAATCTGATCGTGATGTAGGCGAGAATGGCGATGAGGCCAAGGCCTAGGGCAATCAGCGAATTCGTGAGAAAGTCTGCTCCGAGGCTGGCTTCCACCGTGTCGCGGGAGGAATCGTATTTCCATGCCACCTCAGCAGCTGTGGAGCCTTCCTCAGCTGTTTCTGCCCTCAGCCCGAGCAGAGGAACATTTTCACGAAGCGTATTGGCAATCATCTCGGCATCCTCGTCGGCACAGCGAATGGAGAGAATCTGCGATTTGTCCGGAGCGGGGAGGGTTTCGTTCTGAATGATGGGTTCCTTTTTGAGGTCGAGGCCGGCAAGTGCAGCAGTTGCTTCGGCCTCCGGCACGGTCTCCTGCTGGGTCTGAAACTGGATCAGTGCGCCACCGGCAAAATCAATGCCGAGAGCGTTTCCACGTTTCGCACCAACCATGATCAGGCTGCCTGCAAGGAAGATAAGAGAGATCGTAAAGGCTGCTTTGCGCATTCCCATGAAGTGCAGGGTCTGACGCGGAACCAGGCTGCTCATGAATTTTAACTTGCGACTGTCATCACGAGAGCTCTTCTCGGAGTTTCGCGAGGTCCACCAGAAGGCGACCCGAGTGACAACAAGAGCCGCAAACATAGAGGCAAGGATTCCAATCGTAAGGGTGATTGCGAATCCCTTGACGGTTCCAGAGGCCCGCCAGAAGAGAATGATGGCGGTAATCAAGGTGGTGATGTTGGCGTCAAAAATCGCAGTGAATGCTTTCTCGTAGGCAGCTTGGATTGCCGCAAACAGGGATTTTCCTGCAGCGCGCTCTTCACGGAGACGCTCGTAGATGAGCACGTTCGCGTCTACCGCGACACCGATAGTGAGGATGATGCCCGCGATGCCGGGCAGGGTGAAGGTGAATTCAAACATCGCCATGGCACCGAAGAGAATGAGGACGTTTACGGTGAGTCCGATAAAGGCAATGATCCCCGCGAACCGGTAGTAAATCCCAAGGAAGAGAATCGTGAGAGAGATGCCTGCAATGCCGGCCAGAATGCCCTGGTTGACGGTGGCGGCGCCGAGACGCGCGGTGACGGTGGACTCCTTTAGAATCTTGAGCGGATTCTCGAGTGGATTCATCAAGGTGGCGGAGAGATTGCGGCATTCCTCTGCGTCCCCAACACCTTGAATGATGAAATTCTTGTCGAGGACAGCCTGCACCACGGGAGCGCTGTCCACTTCTCCATCAAGAACC
>Ga0160423_10001069_pt1 | contig 22783 bp, 51 predicted proteins | sample CRUFie14St8metaG_FD_108191 | JGI IMG/M metagenome (GOLD analysis project Ga0160423, IMG submission 108191) | Marine microbial communities from the Costa Rica Dome - CRUD Field 142mm St8 metaG | ecosystem: Environmental > Aquatic > Marine > Oceanic > Photic zone | place: Costa Rica: the Eastern...
AAAGGTCAGTTTCTAGCACCATGGGATATGAAAGGTGTTGTAGAAAAACTTGAATCAACAGGTTTACCTAAAGAAAAGATTATGTTATGTGAAAGAGGTACATTTTTTGGTTATAATAGTTTAGTTGTTGACTTTAGAGGATTGCTTCAAATGAGAGAGTTTGGTACTCAGATATGTATGGATGCTACTCATAGTGTTCAACAACCAGGTGGTAAAGGCGATAGTAGTGGTGGTAATAGAGATTACGCCCCATACATGGCTTATGCTTCAACAATATTTAAACCAGACGCAATCTTTATGGAAACACACGAAGATCCAGACAACGCACCAAGTGATGGACCTAATATGATTAAATTAAAAGACATGGACGAAGTGATAAGTAAAATAGAGAGGTATGAGTTAGTATGAAAATATTAAGTATAGATGTTGATTGGATACAATCAGGTTTACATGTAGAACAATTAAACAGAGTGTTTTTTAATGCTGTAAAAGATGTTAAGAAGATTGTATTTGCCGACCATCATCATTTAATCACAACTGAATTACAAGATTATAACGATATAATATTACATAATATAGATCATCACCATGACATAGTTTATAATGATGAACAAGTTGTAAATATAAAAGAGAACGAAATAAAATCACCTCATTGGGTAGGTAATTTATTATATCAAGGTAGATTAAAACAATATTACTGGTATAAAAACGTAGACTCACAATTTATAAGAGACGGTTTTTTTGGTGAACAATTACTATTAGAAAATGAATGTTTATTTAATTACTATGAAAACTTAGATGAACTGAATGATGTAAATTTTGATATGATGTTTTTATGTAAAAGTCCTTTCTATACACCAGGTCATTTTCAATTAATATATAACACATATACTGATTATATAAAATATCATCACAGCGATAAACTAAAAGAAATTGTAACAAGAACTAACGTACACAATTATTAATGAAAATAAGATACTACAAAAACATTAACGGTTGGCGATGGTTAGGGTTTTTTGTAGCCATGTTAAGTGTATCTATTTTATCAGCAGCTAATATATCAACACAGTGGGTAGGTTGGTCGTTGAGTGTAGTTGCTTGTGTGATGTGGGTATATTTTGGGTATAAAGATAAAGACTATGCGAGAGCATGTATGGAGTTAATGTATTTAATATTAAGTATGAGGGCAGTATATAACTGGTTACAGATATGATAAATTTTTGTTGTGTAGCATATGGCAAAAAATATAAACCTGAGTATGTACAAAAACTCTATAATATGGTTAAGAGACATTTAACTATACCTCACAAGTTTATTATCTTTACAGACCAAGATCAAGTTTTAAGAAGACAAGTAGAGGGTGATGTAGAGTTTAGACAGTTTAAATACCACGACTTAGAAGGTTATTGGAATAAATTACAACTGTTTAGTCCAGAAGCAAAACTAGAAGGTGTAAATTTTTATACAGATTTAGATGTTGTTATAAAACAAAACATAGATGACATGGCAACATATGGTGATGAAAACACTATCGGTGTTATTAGAGACTTTGGTCAACCTAAAACATGGTACAACTCTAGCGTGTTAAAGTTTAATAATGTTATTACAGGTAGAATATGGGAACTATTCAATAAAGATAGATCAAAATGGTTAAAATACCAAGGTGACCAAAACGTAGTTACATTAATGTGTAATGAACAAAAAGAACTAAGTAAACATCTAAAGATATACCAAGATACCTGGACACAATCATATAAATGGCTAGACCGTAGTCAAACTAGATTTCATAGAAACGACTGGACCTATGAAGAATCACCAAAAGCAAAGATAGTTGTATTTCACGGACAACCAAATCCACACGAATCGGAGATGGATTGGGTGAAAAACAACTGGAAATAGAACAAAACAAGAACATTTACGTTCAAAATATCAATAAAATTAGGGTTATTTAACGCTTGACTATTTGGTTGGGTATGATAGTATAATAGTATGAAAACAAAAAACACTAACTACAAAGGAGAAAAACACTATGTCTAAAGTAAAACAATGGGCTGAAAACGAAGCTGAGAAAAAAGTAGATAATATTATCTATAAATTAAAAGATGGTCAGATTGACTTAACAACTGCTAGTGAACAAACACTAAAAGTTGAAAATGTAAACATGTTAGGTATTGACGAAAACAACGTAGAAGAGGCATTGACACAATAATGAATTATAAGTTAGATAAAAAGAAATTTGACAATATTTATTTTGAAGGTCAATCTATGTATGATAAAGTAAACGGTGGTACTTTTAATGTTGTTTATATGAGAGAGTACATTGATCCAGAAAACGAGTGTGAAACATTTGGTGCTTATGAAACAATTTATAGAAATGTGCCTAATAAGTATAGATCAAAATTTGATAATAAAAAAATGAAAATGAAGATGTTGAAATATTGTGATTGGAACTATAAAGATATGGCTACTAATTTTACCAATGTTACCAACATAGAATTTAAAACAGAAAAAGAATACTACACTTCTTACTATGATGTGTTCGGTGAGACTTGTGATAGTGTTAAAGATAAGAAAAGAATGTTTAACGATTATGGTCAATGTTGGGATAGATCATCTTTAAGAAAAGATTTTAATATTGCTTTGACTAAATCAAAAGTTTTACATTATAATAATAAAGAGGTACACTAATGACAAATAAATTACAAACAGACGTGATGTATTTTAAAGATGATGTAGGTAAAAACCTATACAGAAAGAAAACATATTACACACTTGTTATTGAACAAGATGTATTGGCAAAAGATAAAGACGAGGCAGATAAAAAGTTTTTAGATTTTGGTGGTATTAAACATAGTGCCATCAATAATGATATTACGGATGCTTCAGATGGTGTTGAGACATATATTGTTGACGCAAATTACTCAGATTCAGATACTACAAAATTCCTTGGTAAAGTAAAATATGATACAGATACCTACAATCAATCTTTAGAAGAAGCAATTGAGGCAGAGGATATTCATATTGATACTTGGGCAGATGAGAAAGAACCACATCAATTAACTAAGATTAAATTAATTGATGACTTTAAAGAAATTTTAAACAAGAATAAGGAGGCTACAACATGCTAGAAACAATCGCTACAATAGATATTTTAACCACTGCTATTGATAAAATAGATGATGGTAAAATAGAAGACGCAAAAGACGACTTGATGACTTATAAAGATAAGTTACAAAATGAAGTTGACGAGTTTGAAAAATGGGCAAAAGTACAATCAGATATTGATACTTCTATACAACTTGAAGTTGATAATAAACTAGGAAAATAAGACAGTACATGTATCACAAATACAACGAATCGTCAATCCTCGACCGTCTGGTGACGTCCTATGACGCAAAAAAACGAGTAAATACAACAATTTCTCTATGCTTGACATTTAGAGAGATTTCCTATATAATGAACACTTAACTAACAAGGAGAATACTACATGTCATTTTTATACACAAAAGAATTACTTTTTACTGAGTTTAAAGAAGTAACTAAGAAAGATCAAAGTAAGAAAAAAGAAACATTTACACATAGAATTGCTTATTTAAAATCATTAAAAGAAGATATGATAAAAATGCCTAAACATTTTGCTAATGTTTCTATTACACCAGAACAATTACAAAATACAATAGATGACTGGTCTGCTCCTAGACCCATAGACGCATTTTATAAAAGAATATTCGGTATGACTTATGCTGAGAAAAAAGCTAAAGAAGAAATTGAATATATGAATTTAGATAAAGCTGAAAAAGATGAGAAGAAAAAAGAAAAAGAAAAAGCTAAAATTCAGTAAACGTACATCTGTTTACGAGTTTAGTTTGCCAGATTATAGATTAGATATAAATGGCTTAGCTAGAAATTCTATTCCTACAGGTGATAGGATCGTTGGTATCTGTACTAAAAAATCTATGCCGAAAGTACAAATGCCCGAAGGTAAAACAATCGGTATAGCTTACAACAAGGGTAATTATCAACTTGTTGACAAGAAAGATTTTAACAGTATGGGAAAAAAAGTATGAAATATATGATGATAATTGCTATGGTATTGTTTAGTACAAGTACAATGGCAAATGATATGACGAAAGAAGATTGGGCAGAATTATATGCTCAGGCAGGTTGTAATGAAATGGGATTTGTAAGTAGAAAAATTTGTGAAACTAAAGTTTTTCAAAAAACAAATTGGCAATCAGGTAAAGATCAAGTTAACAATACTTTAACAAAAATAGGTATTAATTAATTTATGATTCACAAAATTAGTGATTTTTGTAAGAAGATAGACGGTCTCAAAGAAATAAGTGACCGTCTATACAACTTGAAATACAATCATCCTAAAACTCCTGCTAGAGACGAAGAAGTAAATAATTTAATAGATGACATACAATCTACATGTAAAGTTATTGCGAGTGATGATAAACCATATGACAGATAAAAATATAACAATTACGGTAAAGAAAAAGACTTTAGACTCAGTTTACAATCAAGTTAGATTATGTAATGATATGGGTTTTCCTAACTTTCAAAAAGGTGAACCTATAAATGATTTGATGAGAGAAGTAAAAAGAGATATTAATAAACAGATTAGGGCAAAGAAAATAAATGTATGGAAAGAGTTTTTTAATTTCTGGCCGTTGTCTATTGTTGTGCCGTTAATGTTATTGTCAATAATAATAGGACCATATTTTACAAGATGACAAATAAAGATATAACAATAAAAAATTTAAAAGATAGAAAAGAAGAATTAAACGAAGAGTTAGAGTTTAAAAATACACAATCTCTTTCAGAGGAATTATATGAGATTGAAGATACATTAAAAAAGTTAGGTGTGAATGAGAATAATACTAGTAATTTTAGTTAGTTTGTTTTTAACAAATTGTACAGCAACTAGAAGTAATGTAGGTGCTACTTTAGGTGCTACAACAACTACGGCTGCTTGTGTCAATATGGGTACTACTGACCCTTATATGATTGCTGGTTGTGCTGTTGTTGGTGCGTTTGCTGGGGCAGAGATTATGTACAACTCAGATTATGATGTACACAACGCTACGTTTGTAGATCATTTAAATTTAGGACCATCAACTTCAAGTTATACAAACTGGTTTAATAAAAAGACAGGTAATAGTGGCATTATACATACAACAAGATCATATATGAATGGTCCTATTAAATGTAAAGATTATTCTGCTACGGTAGATATTAGTAATAACTGGCCGTTGATCGGTGTAGGAGGTGTAAATAGAAATACTGTATTTGGTATTGCTTGTCAAACACCTGACGGACAATGGTTTGAATATAAAGGATATGCTGGGTAATGAGTGAAGATATATTAGGTTATTCATCACACGATTGGCGTAAAAATACAGATGACGCAATTGTAATTGATGATAAGAACAAGACGTATGCTATGGTGAATGATTGTAAAGTAAATTTTAAAAACCCTAGGTCATTAAAAACCGAACAGGTTGACGTATCAAGGTTGATTAGAGTATTTGTTAATAATTATGAAAGTCAAAAAAGGAGTGTTAAATAATGCCTCCGTATGATCCAAGAGCATTTGTAAAATTAATGTTATGGTCAATATCATTTTTATTGATCTGTACATATCTATTTGCTGGCGAAAAAATATTACATAGTAAAATTAAAAATATTGAACCACATGAGGTTGACGGACAATATTGTTTTGTTAAAATAATAATAAAACAAACTGACAATGATACGATTGTCAAAGAAGAAATTTTGGAGTGTGCTGATGGTAAAACAGGTATTGATACACCAAGTTATTGGGAATTATTTGCTCAGTTTTATTACAGAGACGTTTCAGCTCCAGAATACTGTCGGTTTTATAGCCGACCTAAACATGCTTTTAAATCGTTCGGAAAGACATGTTTACAAATTAACGGCGAATGGGAGGTAAAATGATAAGAAATTTAATTATTATTTGTCTCGTACTGGTCATTGTGTATGAAGTATCAAGTGAAGACGCATTAGGTTATGTGTCAACGGCGCTTGACTTTTTACAAGATTTAGTATATAATGTACAAAGTGAGGTAAATTAAATTATGAAAAAACTACTATTAGTTGTATTTGCTGGTATGATATTGAGTGCTTGTTCTAGTACAACTTATAAAATGAAGTCTGAGAAAGGTAAATTTGTTAATGAAGTACCTAAGTGGTACATGGCAGATTTCTCAGAAAAGAAAGCATGTAATACACCTAGATTTGGTAAAGAAAAAGATCGTATGTGTATATTCGGTGTAGGTACTGCTGTTTCACCTGATCTACAACTTGCTATTGAAAAAGGCATGATGATTGCTAAATCAGAGTTGGCAGATATTATTAAAGGTGAAATGAATAAATCTACTAAACAATTCATCACTGAGTTAGGCAAAACTCATACTAAGACAACTGTATCTGAGGTAGAAATGACGATTGTAAATCTGATTAAAGATACACCTGTTAGAGGTTATGAAATCTTTGCTAAAGATGTAACAATTACTAAAAATAATTATTACAGAGTATGGATTGGTCTAAGACTACCTATGGGCGAGTACAATAAAATGTACAACTACACAATCGCTGACGCTGTTGACGCCTATAATCTAAAAGAAAAAGCTAATATTGCTTACAAAAAATTACTAGAGAGTGATAATGAAAATAGTAATTTACAGTAAACAAAATTGTGTGTATTGCTCTAAGGCGAAACACTTAGTAAAAAGTCTCGGCTTAGAGTATGAGGAAAAGATGATGGAATCTTTTGACTCACCACAGGCAATGTTAGAAGATATTGGCAAACAAGTTAGAACAATGCCACAAATTAAGATTGACGATAAGTTAATCGGTGGTTATAATCAACTTGTAGAATATTTTGCTGATAAAGGTAAAGTCAACTTCAAAGGCGAGATCATATAGTGGCAGACGATAATATTATACAATTTCCGTTAGACAAGATTGTTAGAAAAACAAAAAAGTCTAATTCATCAAAGGCAGAAAAACAATTTGCTGAGAGAATAAAACAAAAACAAACTAAAGAGTTTTGTGATACGGCAGTTGATGATATTAGTATGAATGTTTTAAGATCATTTGTTGATCTAGCCTTGAAAACACAAAATCAAAGTTTTACAAAAGACTTGGCTCTCTTAATTGATGTATTAAGAGGTTTAATATATAGAGATTTTAATATAAATCATCCTGCTCAAAGACTAGTTGATAAGTTAGTTAAAATTAGTATCAACAAACAAGGTGCTCAATCAGCAAAGATAGATTATACACCAGTCCTTGAAGTAGAAAAAGTCAATAGTAGTCCTATCTCAAAAGAAGTTAAGAAAGAGATTAAAGACATAAACGATCAAGCAGGTATGTTTGAAGGAGACGACTTAGATGAATAACAAAATTCTTACGAGAATCGCCTTAACAGGTTGTAAAATAGTATTATTAACCAATTGATAAAGGAGAATATTATGTTTGGTTTAAGTAAAAACGTTGAAACTAGAGGTAGAAAAAAAATGTCTAAAAAAGACAAAATTCTATCTTTATTAAAAAGAGGTCAATCAGTATCTTGGAAATCTTTAAACACTACTTACGGTTTAAAATCACCTAGAGCTATGGTTGATACTTTAAGAGCTGAAGGTTTTATGATCTACGGTTCAAAATCAAAAGGTAAACATGTGTACAGAATGGGTACACCAACAAGAGCAATTATCTCTGCTGGTATCCAGGCTTTATACGGTACGCCTTTTAAATACGACAACTCAACAGCAAAAGCACCTAGAAAAGGTACTGTTGCTTCGATTGACGCATAAATTATATAATAGGGTGGCGAGAAATCGCCACCTTAACTAATATGGATTTTATACACGGCATAACTTTTTTTATTATAGGTATTACGATTACGGTCGTAGGATTTTTTATTGCTTTTTTAGTTGTAAATTATAATACAAAAAAAGAATTAGAGAGAATTAGAAAACAGAAAGAACCTAAAGTACACCCTTATGGTGATGATACAGTATGAGTAATCATTTAAGAAACGTTAGAGCATTATTTGAGAATGCTAAATCATTTGAGGTATCTCGTAAGGTTGATACATATGAATACGAGTCATTAGAAAAAATGATATTAGATGACAATGTTAGATATTCTGAGGTTATGGAAATATTTACTGACAAAGTATATAGAGATTGGTTTTATAAAAGAAATTTTGAGGGTAAAGAATTTAATATAGTAAAGTATTCAGAATGATATTAGTAGACCTAAATCAAGTTTTAATTTCTAACCTTATGGCACAGACCAGAGGTAAGGCAGATGTTACACCTAATAAAGAAATGATTAGACATATGGTGTTGAATAGTCTCAGAGGTTTTAATCTTAAATTTAAAGAAGAGTTTGGTAATATGGTATTGTGTTCAGACGCAGGTGACCCATGGCGTAGAGACATATTTCCTAACTATAAACATGCTAGAAGAAAAAGCAGAGTAGATGGTCCTTTTGATTGGGATAATATCTTTACAATTATTACAGAAATTAAAAATGAAATAAAAGAAAACTTTCCTTACATTGTAATGTATGTAGAAAAAACTGAGGCAGATGATATTATTGCTATACTTTGTAAACAACAAACAGATGACAAGTATTTAATTATCTCAGGTGATAAAGATTTTATACAACTACATCATTATGGTAATGTATATCAATTTAGTCCTATGTTAAAAGGTTTTATAGGTGAACAAGAAGATCCTATTAAATTTTTAAGAGAACAAATTATAAAAGGTGATAGATCAGATGGTGTACCTAATATATTGAGTGATGACGATATATTTTTACAAGAAGGTGTTAGACAAAAACCTATTAATAAAAAGAGATTAGAAGAATGGTCTAACATAGATAACATACCATTAGGTAGTCAAACAAGAAAACACTATGAAAGAAACAAGAAACTAATAGACTTATCTGAGATACCAGAACACATAGAAAAAAACATTATAAATACTTTTAAGAATTATAAAGTAAAAGACAGGTCGCAACTGTTAAATTACTTTATTAATAACAAGCTGAAATCATTGATTGAAAACATTAACGATTTTTGACAATATATATTGGAGATAATTATGGCTGATAGAAACCCTAACCTTATGAGTAAAGAGGCTATGACAGCGGTAAGTCAAACTTCTAGTAGAAGTAGACCTACTGTACATGAAATCTTACTAAAGGTTAATAACGCAAAAGATAAGCCTAAAAAGATAGAAGTTTTAAAGGAGTACGATACTCCTGCTTTAAGATCACTATTGAAAGGCGCTTTTGATCCTAAGATCAAGTGGGATTTACCAGAAGGTACTCCGCCATTTATGGCAAACGAGGCACCTTTAGGTACACAACACACTTACTTAGAAGACGAAAGTAAAAAACTATGGCACTTTATAACAGGTGCTGACGGACAACTTACCAAAACTCGTAAAGAAACTTTGTTCATACAAATGCTAGAAGGTTTACATACCTCAGAAGCAACTTTGTTAATCAATATCAAAGACAAGAGATTAAATCTTGTTTACAAAGGATTAACTGAGAATGCTGTTAAAGAGGCATTTGGGTGGAATGATTCGTTTATGAGACCAGAACAAAACTAGAACATTTAGGGGTGTACTACATGTCGCACCCCTACTAGTTAATATTCCCTATTATTACTGACATTTTTTCGCTTGACTATTTTTTATAATGTGATATTATAAATAATATAGAAAGTGAGAGTTATATTATGAAAAAACTTATATTAATATTAGCCGTTTTATGGTTTGGTTTAACTGCTTTTTCAAATTCAGTTAAGGCAAATACGAGTGAGTACAATGCTGCTGTGATAGCACACATTTTACAATCTAAGGTAAACGGTACTAACGTTGATACTGAAGCACTTATGAAATCTGAACTAGATAATTTAGGTCATAAGTTTGCTTTAGAAGCATTAACTATTTTACAGGCTTATTTGCCGAGTATCATAGACGGAGTAATGACCGAAATGAGACTAAAAATAGATGAAGAGTATAAGTGTCAACTACTAAAAGATTCTGAAATTCAAAATAAGGAATGTAAAGAATGACTTTAGTTGAACATGTGAACGAAGTTTTGAATTTTGCTTATAGCATAGCGCCGAGAGAAGTAGTAATACTAGTCTTGGCAGGTTTAATCGCACCATTATTTCTAAGGGAGAAACGTTGTTCGTGTCGCAAAGAAGAAGAAAACAGGCTAAGATCAAGGCTAAATTAAAAGCCGAGTTATCAGTGAAGAAAAAATATAAAACAACTTATACTGACATTAAATATTATTTTAATATTATTAATGAAGTAGTATTTGATAACTTACTATCGCCTTTTAATGACATCAAAATTAAACAAATTAGAGATAGAATTAAACCATGTTGGGGACAAGTTGTAATATGGGAATGGAAAAGAAAAGGTGCCAGACAATATCATTTAGAAATGTTACCTTTTTATCCTTCTAAAAAAGATTTCGTGGACACACTAGGGCATGAAATGATCCATCTGTATCAAATGGCAAATATTGGTGATACAGGTAATCACAATGAAACGTTTTATAGTTTTAGAAATCCTATGAAACAAATCGGATTGAGTATATAATATGAAAGTGAGAGTATATAATGGCAAGAAGACAAGTAAAAGAGTTAGATCCTTATATTAAGGCAAGGGTCGGTGAAGCACTGATACAGTTAGGTGAACTAACAAAACCATCAAACTTATCAGGTACAAACAAACTATATTACACTGGTAATTGGGCGAAAGACATTTACGACAATTACACTGAAAAACAAGCAGAGGTAATATTTCAAAAAGTAGAAAAGTTAAAACCTAATTTAACATTTTTTCAATCAAAACTACAATCATTTACAGACGAAGAAGGGAAAGAGTGGGGCGGATATGACTACTATGCTAGAAAAATCTAAAATAGTTATTAATACATTAATGTTTGTCTTTAGTGTAGCATTTTTATCAATATGTTTTTGGTACTATGTTGAAGACGGCAAAGTTAGAGCAAGTGATTTGATACCTAAGAAACCTAATTTTGAACATACAAACAATCAACAATTTTTAGATAATGTAAATCAATGTGTAGATTATATTTACGCTACAGAAAAAGGTATTATACCTGTCAACATTGAATTACTAATGGCACAAGCTGCCTTAGAGTCAGGTTGGGGTGATAGTAGATTTGCTAAAATAGGTAAAAATTTATTTGGTATTAGAACGTATGATCTAAAAGAACCACATATGTTGCCATCAAATAATCCTAAGAAGTGGGGTGTAAAAGTTTATAGACATGAATGTGATAGTGTTTTAAATTACATAAATATACTAAACAATGGAAGTGCTTTTGACGAGTACAGAAAATTGAGAGATCAAGGTATAAACGATCCTTACATACTTGTGGAAACACTTGACGCTTACGCTGCTGACAAAGACTATTTCTCAAAAATAAAAAGTATATTAACTAAAATAAGAAAAGAGTATAATTAGTGTTCTTAATTGTATTAACATTTTTATCAGCAATTTCTATATCTGTTATAGCTGCTGGTTATTCTATTATTGGTCTAGCAACTCTGTTTGCTGGTGCCGCTATGCCTATTATTGCTATGGGTACAGCTTTAGAGATAGGTAAACTTGTAGCCGCCAGTTGGTTGTATCATAATTGGCGATCAGACTTAGTACCTGTATCTTTAAAAACGTATCTCTTTTCTGCTATCATAGTATTAATCTTTATTACATCTATGGGTATATTTGGTTTTCTATCTAAAGCACATTTAGATCAAGTAAAACCTGTATCAGGTAATAATATTAAAATAGAATTGTTAACTAAACAAATCAATTCTCAACAAATGATTATTGATAGATCACAAAAGACACTTGATCTATTAGATAAAGGTTTAGAAGTTTATATTGATAAAGAATATGTGACTAGAGGTTTAAAAGAACGTAAAAAACAAAAACCTGAAAGAGACGAATTACAACTAGCGATCAACAATGCGAGTGATGAGATTGCTAAATTAGTAAACGAGAAATCTCTATTAGAACTAGAACAAAATAAGATAGAGGCAGAGGTAGGTCCTATCAAATATATTGCTGAACTAATATATGGCGATCAAGCAAAAGAAATGTTTGATGAGGCAGTTAGAATTGTAATATTAATTTTAATCTTTGTATTTGATCCTCTTGCTGTATTACTATTGATCGCTGCTAACATATCATTGAGACAGTGGCGAATGAAGAAACAATTAGTTATAGATGAAAATGGTAATAAGATACAAAAAAGAATGATGAATTTACAAGCAAGACATCAAAAGTTAAAAGATAAAGAAAAAGACTACAAGAATTTTATTGAAAAGTTGGGTGCTAAAGAACTAGCAGATTTAGATCCTGACGAAATTAAGATTAAATTAAATCAAATAGTTGATTGGAACGATAAGAACAAATGAAGAACATAATAATTATTTTCATTTTAGTATTATTGTCTGGTTGTCAAAAATACCAACCTAATCCTATCGGTACTATTATTAATTTAATGGTAAAAGGTACAGACAATCAAAAGACTATTGAAAAACAAAAACCCATTAGCGAATCAGATAAGAAAATTATAGAAAAAGCAACTGAAAAAGAGTGGGAAGAAGTTGATAAAGAACTGGAAAAATAGCCTTGACTATTGACCTGGTTATGATATATTATAAGAATGATGATTACAATTGATGATATAAAAAGACTAGACTTACCTAATTTGTCTCCTGTACAGATTAGAAGAATATCAAACGCAGAAACAACGTGTAAAAATGCTACAACTGATTGGTCAAAAGACTATTGGTTTAAGGTATTTAGAAAACTATGTGAAGAATATAAATGTATGAACTACTTTAGAAAGGCGATACACTAATGAATATATTTTATGTAGATAAAGACCCGAAGACAGCAGCTAAAATGATGTGTGATAAACACATTATTAAAATGATATTAGAGTCTGCTCAGATGTTATGTTCAGCAAAAAGAATGCTAGACGGTACTGAGTATTATGACAAAACTAAAAATGGTCGTAAAATAAAAAGATGGCGATTAGATAATTCAAATGAAGAAGCAATCATATACAAAGCAGGTTGGGCTAAACATCCTAGTACACAATGGGTTATGAAGTCTGCTTACAATTACATATGGTTATATAAACATATGCTTGCTCTGAACGAAGAATATAAATTAAGATGGCAAAAAGATGAAGACCATACATCTATAACAAAACTAGGCGAACTATTAAAACAACCACCTAAGAACGCACCTGTCAATGTAATAGGTACAGACGCTGATCCAGCTATGCCAGATCATTGTAAAATACCAGGTGATAGTGTAGGTTCATATAGAAAATATTATATCTTAGAAAAGAGAAGATTTGCTAAGTGGGATAAACCTAATGCTGTTATGCCTGAGTGGTACAAAAAAGGTATAGAACTTGAAGATAATAGATAATTTTTTATCACAAAACATATTTGATGAACTACAAAAAAATGTTATGGGTGATAACTTTCCTTGGCACTTTCAAAGTGATATAGAAAAGGAAGATAGTGAAGATGATAAGTTTTATTTTACACATATTTTATATGATGACGAAAAACAAAATAGTCCTTACTACAATAAATTCATACCTATTTTAGATATATTAAAACCTAAAAATTTAATAAGAATGAAACTAAACTTATATACTAGAACTGAAAAATTAGAAGAACATTTACCACACACTGATTATAATTATGATAATAATGGTTGTGTGTTATCTTTTAATACTTGTGATGGCTTTACACGATTAGAAAAAGGTGTGGTTAACTCAGTAGCAAATAGAGCAGTTATATTTGACGCACAAAAACCACATAACAGTACAAGTACAACAAATGCTAAAGCTAGATTTAATATTAATATAAATTATAATTAGGATACATTATGGAATATGAAGAGATAGAAAAGTTGTCTTTAGAAGAGAGTAAGAGACAGACAAAAGAGAGACGTGAAGAAGGACTAAATATGATACGACCATTTACCTTTGATGAAAAGAAAATCTTATGGGATGGTTTAAGAGAAAAAGAAAAGACCTTACATGAAATGCTAATGGAGGGTTTTAAAGAAGAACAAATATTATTAAAACTAGAAGAGGAAGAAGATGATTAAAGAAGCATTAATTAAAAAACTAGAAGGTGATATAGAAGTAGCAAAAGCAGATTTAAGAACTTTTTTAGATAAACCTATTGGTGTTGCTGAACATATAGATTATGTTATAACAGCAGAAAAAAAGTTAGAACATTTATCGTCTGCTGAAGATAAACTAGAATCTTTATTAAAATTATAATGAAAAATATAATAGACCCAAAGAATCCACATACGGTGGGTAAAAGTGCCTGGAACTTAGGTAATCATATATTGATTATCTGTTTTGTCATGGCTCTAGTATTTGTGGTTTACAATTCATACTAATGCCAATATACACATTTTACAATAAAAGAACTAAAAAAGAATATGACGATATGATGTCTATATCTGAAATGGAAGAGTATTTAAAGAAGAATAAACACATATCACAGGTAATCAAAGGACTAAATATTGTAAGTGGTACAGGTATTAAACAAGATGGCGGATGGAAAGACAATCTCAGTAGAATAGCAGAGGCACACCCTAATAGTGCCCTAGCAGACCGTTATGGTAAAAAAAGTACAAAAGAAATCAAAACAAAACAAGTATTAGCAAAACATAGTAGAAGAAAAAGAGGATTAAAGTAATGGCAAACAATATATCAGATTATATGCGTGATTTTGACCTTAATCAGGATTATGGTTTTACGCCTGTCACTAAAAAACCTGAAGACGAAAGTAAACCGTCAGTAGATCCTAAATTAGTTGAAGGTCAAAGTTTAGAACTATCTAAAGTAAAATCAGATGTCAAAGATATAAAATCAATGATGAATGAAATTTTTGAGATAGTAAATGAAAAAGAATCAATCAGTAAAGAAGTTGCGAGTGCTGATGTTCAAAAAAGATTTAAAGAACTTGAAAAGGTAATACTACCTTTTCTATACAACCTTTCTAAAAGTGATGAACCTTATATACATTGGCCAAACAGAGGACCAATTATCAAAGGGCAAATAGAAAGAATACTAAAACTTACAAGGGGATAAAATGAAACTAAGTAATAACTTTAGTTTAAAAGAACTAACAGCTAGTCAAACAGCAGAACGTAAAGGTATTAATAACAATCCTAACGAAGATCAAATGAATTGTTTAAAAGCTTTATGTGAGAATGTTCTACAAAAAGTTAGAGATCATTATGGCAAACCTGTAACTATATCAAGTGGATATAGAAGTCCAGAGTTATGTGTAGCAATAGGATCATCAATCAATTCTCAGCACGCCAAGGGGGAAGCGGCGGACTTTGAAATTTTTGGTGTACCCAATAATGAACTAGCAAAGTGGATATCTGAAAATACTGAATTTGACCAACTCATCTTAGAATACTACAAAGACGGTGAGCCTAATAGCGGTTGGATTCATTGTTCTTATAAGAGCGAAGATAATAGAAAACAAATCTTACGTGCTTATAGAGACGAGGCTGGCAAAACAAAATATGCCACATACGATCCTAACTGAAAGCAAGTTAGAGATTTAAATAGACGTGATCCTGAGAAGTTAAGAGATCACATGATGGATTACAGGTCAATCTAGCCTTGACTTTTGGTCTATATAATGATATATTATATGTTTAATATGAAGGTGAATAAAATATGACAAAGAAATTTAATTTTATACAATTAGACGAATCAAAGATACCACAAGTCAAAGGCAAAAGAGTAGATGGTTTTAGATTTTACGATATTAACGGTAAAAACTATCCGTCTGTAACTTCGGTACTATCAATCAGAAAAGCAGAATCATTAAAACAGTGGCGAAAAAACGTTACTGATAAAGTAGCAGATTGGGAAATGGGTAGAGCAGCTCGTAGAGGTAAAGCTACTCATACTTTAGTTGAACAATATCTAAAAAACGAAACACCATCTATAAGAGACGTGTTACCATTAGGTATGTTTAAGTTAATGAAACCTTACCTAGATCAAATTGACAATATACATTGTTTAGAAACTGTAATGTTTAGTAATAAACTAACAATCGCAGGTCAAGTAGATTGTATTGCTGAATACAATGGCAAGTTGTCAGTAATAGATTTTAAAACAGCAAATAAAGAACGAAACGAAAGTTGGATTGAAAACTACTTTTTACAGACTACTGCTTATTCTATGATGTATGAAGAAATTTTTGGTAATAAGATAGAACAAATTGTCATACTTATAGCAGGCGAAGATGGTTCAATGGTTCCATTCGTTAAGGACAGGTCTGAGTATGAAAAAGAACTAGTCAAAAGTATCGAAGAGTTTTATAAATATTATAAACTACAAAACGAAAGTAAGGTCAAAAGTTAATTTTTATTCTTGCGACCTACTAAAGGACGCAATGAAAAAATTAATTTTAATCTTAACTCTTTTTACAACTATTTTGTTTGCTGAAGAGAAAGATTTAGATGTTAAAAAGTACAACTTCTATTGGGATCAAGTACCTGCTGTATGTGCTAAATGGTCAGAAATAGAACGTTGGGCTGAACATAAAGGTTTTACACCTATCAACATGAGTAATGGTAGGGAGAACGGCAGAAAAGACGGTAAAATTGTTTATGTAGTAATATATTGGATGAATGATAAAGGCGAAACGTTTGCTTCAGTACAGACACCTCAATCAGAGGATGTTTGTATTTTATTTAGAACGTTTGATTTAAATATGAATCCATACTTACTAGATAAATTAGGCATTAATACATAATATAAGGAGTGATAATGTTAAAAGAAGGTGAAAAAATTCCTAGTGTTAATTTTAGAGAAAGACATTTAGGTGGGTGGATTGATACTAATACAGATATGTATTTTAAAGGTAAGAAAGTAATACTATTTTCTCTACCTGGTGCTTTTACACCAACATGCTCATCAAAACAATTACCAGGGTTTGAAGAGAACTCAAAAGAATTTACAAAATACGGTATAGAAGAAGTGTATTGTATGAGTGTAAACGATTCATTTGTAATGAATGCTTGGGCAGAAAATCAAAAATTAGAGAACGTAAAAGTAATACCTGATGGCAATGGTGAATTTACATCACAAGCAGGTATGTTATGTTCTAAAAGAGATAAATGTTTCGGCGATAGATCATGGAGATATGCTGCTATCATAAATGATGGCGTAGTTGAAAAACTATTTGTTGAACCAGGTAAAACAGATGATACACCTGAAGACCCTTATGGCGAATCATCACCTGAAAACGTAATTAAATATTTACAATCTCTATAAATAAGAGTGGGCGGCGAACGCTAGCGGTAGTACCCGCCCAATATTATGAAAAAAGTTTATTGGGCACCATATTTTGAAGACGATAGAACTGATTGGAATATATTATATGAAGACCCAATAAAACTATCAAATAAATCATACTCATTTACTAATCCTATAACAACAAAAATACAAATAGAAGATAACAATATAAGTTATCTATCTAAAAATTACATATATTCTTTTTTACCTACACCTAAAACAATAAGATATGGTCTTAATTTTATGTTTCATTGTGAAGACAATATTATATTAGATTTAGAATCAAATATGTTTGATATTGAATTTACAGGTAAAGATATATCTACTGTCTTTGACCCAACCACACTTGATTTTTCTGTAAAAAATGATATAATGGTGTTTAAGAAAGATTTAGAATTAGTTAAATTTAATTTTAGTGAAGATGTTGAACTAGTACGATTTGAAATGACAGATAAACTAAAATCATTTATCAATCAACCTGTCTATGGCACGGAGTTGTTTGAAGAAAGTAAAATATGAATAGTAAAGAATTTAGTCTAAAGATTGAAGGACTAGTTAAAGAAAGAAGATGTACATATATGGAAGCCGTACTACTATATTGTGAAGAAAACGAAATAGATCCATCTACTACAAAACCAATGATTTCAAAAGCATTGAAAGAAAAAATTAAATTAGAAGCAGTTGATCTAAGATTATTAAAAGAAAAACCTAGTGGAAAGTTGCCTGTGTAATGTTTAAAATGTTTGCTATCATATGTGCTGTAACTGTACTAGATTGTAAAATGATGTATGAAGACCCACCTAGGGTCTTTGAGACAAGAGAAGCATGTGAAGAAGCGGCAGTTGAAAAAGAGAAATGGACAAGAGATATGTTAACAGACGAAGGTGAACTTACAGTAGAACATTTAGAAGTAGGTTGTGAACAGGTAAATAATGTATGAGCAAATTAAAGAACCCATTTAAAAAAATATTAGAGAATGTAAAAGGTACTCAATATGTAAGTAGTAAAACGTTTAGTGAATCAGGTCAAGTAATGAGAAGAGTAAAAGAAGTTTGTATTACAGAGTTAGATATACAACATCAATTTGAAAAACAAAATGGTCTATCTCACTTCTTACAAATACCTATTGATGTTAATGATGTTTTTAGAACACACTTTCCTCTGGCACCTAGTGTAGATAGAATAGATAACACAAAAGATTATTATCCTAATAACATAGTTATTAATACTAGATTTGAAAACAACGGTTTAAATAGATGTGATCCTAAGTACATGGATTATATAAAAGAATATTTGATAAAACATTTTAAGAGTCAATAGTATGTATGGTGGTTTTGATGTATATAAGACTTATCTTGCTGTAAAACTACATTTTACCTCAAAGAATTATGACTATCATAAATATGATGGTAAGGTAAATTGTAAACTAGATACCTTTACAAAAAGAAACGATAGATACTTTTTTCACAAATTAAGTGTCAAATATAAACAAGAGGAAATATTAGATTTTTTTGTATCTAATTTTATTAAAGATGAAAAGAAATGGGTTGGAAGTCTTTTACGGAATGATGGTCAGGACATTTATTTGGACTATAAGAAACGTAAAGAGTCTTTTAGATACCATTTTAGGAATGATCTTCTATACATTAATGATGTTATCAATGCTGATAATATTCGCTTTGATGATGTCTTCAATGTACTTAATGGACAACATCCAAGACTTTTACGCTTACTACTTCAAAAGAAAACGTCTATCCAAACCATCGTTGTTCTTAACGAAATCTTATCGTTTAACAAGAATTGGGATAAAGAGATTGCCGAGAAAGTTGTCTGGCCTAAAATCTCATCTACGATTACCAAGTTAAAAGGTTTTATGAGATATAATAAAACAGAATGTAAACTAATTATGAAAGAAGTATTTAATGGTTAAAAGAGTATTTTGTATAGGTAACGGTGAAAGTAGAAAAGGTTTTGACTTAGAACAATTACGACCTCATGGTAAAATATATGGTTGTAATGCCATTTACAGAGACTTTAAACCAGATGTTTTAGTAGGTGTAGATCACGGTATAACACATGAAATATACCGAAGTGGTTATGCTTATGAAAATGAATGCTACTTTAGAGGTTTTAGTAGATTGCCTGCTATGACTTTTGACATGACCGTACATGGCACAAATGATAAAGAAGTTATTAAAAAGAATTTAGAAAAGTATGGTACATACTTACCTGACAATAGAAAAGATGAAACGCATTATATTTTTCATGGTATAAACTTAACAGGTAAAATTAACATATTAGTTAATGGTAAAAAACAAAATAAAGAAATAGATCACACAGGACTTTATGTAACATGGGTAAGGGATGATGATAAGGCACATGATCTTGCTGATATTATAAAACCTAAAGATAGAGGTTGGGCTTGTGGGGCAACTAGTGGTTTAATCGCTTTATTAAAAGAACAACCAGACGAATTATACATGATAGGACATGACCTTAACAGTAAAGATGGTAAATTAAACAACTTATACAAAGGTACAAAGTGTTATGCCCCAGCACAACAGAGTGCTATACCCTCAGTAAACTGGATAGATCAATGGAAGAAACTGTTTAGAGAGTTTACAGATACAAAATTTTATAAGGTAAACGAAGTGGTAGAAGACAAACCTAACGAAATATATGTCAAAGATGATGTAAATAAGAAGGTCTTAGAGTGGGACGGTACGGTCAAAAATTTAGACTATATTGACTTCAACGAACTCAAAAGGCGCTTGACTTTGGCATAGAAATATGTTATATTGATACTCATATGTTTGATAGTTTTATATACAGGTTATTAGATAAGATTGTCAATTGGTGTGAACGATATAAAGAGTATAGAATTAAGAAGTCTTTACCAAAGCCTAGCCCAAATGAGTTAAAAAAATGGGTAAAGCAACGTGAAAAGTCTTATAAATAATAATGATACCGATTATACAGGTAACACAAAAACAATAATACGATTAATACAAGGAGAATACGATTATGGATTTTGAAACATTAAAATCATCCGCCTCAAATTTTGATAAACTCACAAAGGCATTAGAGGCAAATGCCAATCCCGAAGAAAAAGATAGTAAGAACAAATACCAAGACGATAGACTTTGGAAACCAGAGTTAGATAAAACTGGTAATGGCTATGCTGTTATTAGATTTTTACCTGCTGCTGAAGGCGAAGAAATGCCTTGGCAAAGAGTATGGTCTCATGCTTTCCAAGACAAAGGTGGCTGGTATATTGAGAACTCTTTAACAACACTAAATCAAAAAGATCCTGTTAGTGAAGAGAACACTAGATTGTGGAATACAGGTGTTGATAGTGATAAAGAAATCGCTAGAAAAAGAAAAAGAAAACTATCTTACTATTCAAATATATTAGTAGTGAGTGATCCTAAACATCCAGAAAACGAAGGTCAAGTTAAGTTATTCAAATTCGGTAAAAAGATATTTGATAAGATAGCTGAAACTATGAACCCAGCGTTTGAAGATGAGAAACCTATCAACCCATTTGATTTTTGGAAAGGTGCTAACTTTAAACTAAAAATTAGAAAAGTTGATGGCTATTGGAACTATGATAAATCTGAGTTTGAGTCTGTTTCACAAGTTGCTGAAGATGATAATTCTATCAAAGCAATATGGGCGAAACAGTATGCTCTAAAACCTTTTGTTGATCCTAGTAATTTTAAGACCTATGACGAACTCAAAGAGAAACTGATTAGGGTAATTTCAGGAACACAAAACACAACGACAGTTGATAAAACGGACCTCCCACCGAAAGAAACTGAAACAGTTGTGAAAAGTCAGGAAGTTAAATCTTCTCCGACAAGTGATGATGAAGATGATACTTTGTCTTACTTTAGTAAATTGGCGGAAGAAGATTAATCTTTTCTCTCTCGCTTTCTAACTTTAAGGGGTGTCGAGTAATCGGCATCCCTTTTTTTAAGCGTATCTATTTAAATTTTTGAATGTATCGTCAACTGCTTTAGAACTATTAGCAGTGACTACTTGACTTGTTGTATTAGCAACTGTATTAACAGGTGCTGTTGTATTATTTACTATTATAGGTTGGGCGTCTTTTTCTATTGATTCAGGTTTAATATCAAACTCTTTAGGTAAACCTTCTACAACGGCATCTTTTTTAATTTGAAACTCATCTATTAATTTATTTAACTTATCATTTTGTTCATCTAAGTTTATAACAGTTTGTAATTTTTCACCTGAACCTTTTATATCTTCTATTGCTTTTTTATCTGCTTCTGCCTGTAATTTAGAATCTACTTTACCTTCGCCGAAGTCAGGTTTTTCAATAAAGCCATCATTAGCATCGGCTTGTACTTTTTCAACATCATCTTTCTTTATCTTTTCTATTTCTACACCAGGTATCTTGTTAATTAAACCTATGACACCATTGATAACATCAATAAAGAAATTTTTGATATTAGAAAATACTTCAACAAAGAAGTCTTTTATCTTACCAGGTATCTCTGTAATACCCTCAGCAAATTCTACTAACTTATCTTTAACAAATGTAAAAGAATTTTTTATACTTAGGGCAAAATCACCTAGTTTTTCTTTTACAGCATCAAAATTGTTTATTAAAAAACTAACTGCCTTTTTAACTAATACAAAAGCGGCTATGGCTAATCCTATAACAGCTACAGCTTTAAGTACAGGTATCAATAATGGCGCAAAAGCAACAAGAGCAGCTAAACCTGCTATTATAATTCTTTTAGTAAAAGCACCTAATGCCTTAATACTTCCTGCTAAACCTTTTGTTCTAAATAATTGAAATCCCTTTGCTACACCGTCAAATACACCTTTTAAACCTTTATCAAATCTTTTAAAGCCATTGCCTATAAAATTAAAAGATTTAGTTACTGTATTTTTTACACCATCTAAAGTAAAATCAAATAAGTCAGGTAGTTTTTTAACTAAATTTATAACACCAGTAAAACCATCTACAACTAAAGTAATTGTTTTTTGAACTTGTCTAGCAACATCTATCAACGGTTGTACAACAGGTATTAAGAAATCAGGTGCTCTATCATTTAAGGCATTTTCAAAGTCATCTAAGAAACCACCGATACGTTTATCAAATCTACCACTTCTACCAGTAAATAGTTTCTTTTCTTCTTCTATTAATGCTCTTCTTTCTTGTAAATTTTGTATTTCTGATACTAGACTATCTTGTTGTTTTTTTGTAAGTTGTTTTTCGCCTTTTTGAAACTGTCTAAACTTTTCTAAGTTATCTTTTTCTTGTTGTCTTACTTTTTTC
>Ga0160423_10001070_pt1 | contig 22772 bp, 21 predicted proteins | sample CRUFie14St8metaG_FD_108191 | JGI IMG/M metagenome (GOLD analysis project Ga0160423, IMG submission 108191) | Marine microbial communities from the Costa Rica Dome - CRUD Field 142mm St8 metaG | ecosystem: Environmental > Aquatic > Marine > Oceanic > Photic zone | place: Costa Rica: the Eastern...
GAGAAATTTTGATTAAATGGATTTTCCATAATTGTATTGTCATTAGTTAACAATTTAGAATTTGATAAACTTGGTATCCATCTTCCTTTATGAGGTTCTAGAATTACTTCATAAGTTTTTCCTGTATTTTGACCTTTATTAATCTTGATATGATTTTTAAAAGTATTGTACATGTAGATATTGGAAGTAGGTCTCCATGATTTATTTTTTTCCATGTAATCAAAAATCTTTACACGAAAGTAAAGTTCATCTTTTTTGTAATTTTTATTTATTAGTGTAAAAACTGGCTCTTCTGAATTTGAAAATTCTCTAAACGATCCAAGATTTATACTATCAGGTATACCAAGTGAACTTGCTGATGGATCAAAAAGTCTAAAATTTACTTCTGCTCTTGGAAATAATAAATAAAAAATAATTATAATTGGGAAGATACTTAGGCCAAATCCCAAATATTTAAGAATATTTTTAAAATTAAAATCCATAACTTCTTTTTGTTGAACAAGGTACATATTGATAATAGATAAAATAATGATTGTGAAAGCAGTTGCTGAACTGAAAAGGTCTTGTCCCTTAATTAAGCTTGCAACTGCAACTACCATTGAAATTAAACAAAAAGATAGCTGATTATTTTTTGTTAAAATTTCAGAATATTTTGCAATAAGTAATACGGCCAAGCAATTTAAGAAAAATTCTTCAGAAAATACATATTGGTTTATTCTTAATTGAATATAAATACCCAATAATCCATAACAACCAATTAGTAAGTTTTTAAACTTGAAATTAAATTGAAGTAGAAAATAACTTGCCCCAATTAAAGTTGCCCAAAATATCTTATTTATAAAACTAATATCGTTACCAATTGAAACTAAGCATAGTATCAAAATTAAAAAAGATAGAACTTTGATATTGGATAATTTAAGACTGAACATTTGCAAAATATTTTAGAATTTGATTAAGAGAACTTCTATTTGATTTTAAATAAAAAATATTTTCCTTGTGTTTAACAGAAAGGTCTTTTTTTTTATGAAAATAAAATTGAACTATGTACGTTGCATAGCTTAACAATAATTCAAAAGGTATTTTTGAATATTGATTTAGGTCTAATATTAATTTTAAATCCTTTTGAGGATCCATAAATTTTTTGACATATTTTTTGTCCCTAATAGTTGATTTTTTCCAAGCAATTTTTGAAAAACTATCCCCTCTTTTAAATTCTTCTATGCCATCAAAGTCATGATTTGCACTATTTGGATTATTTATATTAAATTCATTTAAAAGATCATCTGTAGGCTGAATTGATTTAGGATAAACATAAATAGAACTATTTACTTTAAAGTACATTTTTGTCCTAATTACCCCAAAAGGATAAATTGATTTTAGGCAAAACCTTTTAAATGAATAAATCCCTCGTTCTTCAAATTTTAATATAAGGTTAAATTTGTTTATTTTTTTTATAAAGTTAAAATTTCCGATTAATTTATTATTGTAATCGATATCTATATTTAATTTTTTTTCATTTGATGAGTTTAATATATTTAAATTTAAATTCTCATTTTTGTCTGCTTCAATAAAGTATTCCGAAGTTTCGTTAAAATTAATATGGCTAAGATTTTGATGAGAAATAAAAATTGAAATAAAGAAAACAAAAAAAATAATTATAGATAACAGTAATCCAAAATTATTTTCATAAAAAACTGCAATTAAAAAACAAAAGAAAATAAATAATCCTAATCCTAAACCATTAAGATTTGGATAAATATATATTTTAGTTTTATATTTATGATTTAAATCTTGAGTTAACTTATTATTAAAAAAACCTTTAATAGCTTTTGCTATCATTTTTTAATTTCAATTTTTTCTAATATATCTTTTTTAACAAAATCAAATTTTTCATCCTGCTTTAGAAATTTTATTCTATGTCTCAAAATGTGTGGAAGTGTTTCTTTAATATCTTGGTGAGTAACATAATCCTTTTCATGAATAATGGCCCAACCTTTTGCAAGATCTATGATTTGTTTAAGACATCGTGATGAAATGTATACTTTTTGATCAAGTGATTGAATGGTTTGCTCTATTGCAATTACATATTGGTATATCTCATCACTAATATTTATTTTTGTTTTTTTGTTTTTTAATTCTTCCCAATCTAAAATGTTTGATTTATGTCCATTAAAACTATTATTATTTTTTAACATCATTATTTTTTCTTTGTCTTCTAGTTCTGACAAAGAGAAAGAGATCATAAATCTATCTAACTGAGAGTCTGGTAAACTGCTTGTGCCAGATGAATCCATTGGGTTTTGAGTTGCAATTACGAAAAAAGGCTCTGGCAAATTATAGGTTACTCCGTCAATTGATACGTTCTTTTCCTCCATTGCTTCTAAAAAAGCACTTTGAGACTTTGGGCTGCCTCTATTTAATTCATCAGCAAGTACTATATTTGTAAAGATAGGTCCTTTTTGAAAGGATAATTTATCTTTAGAGAAAATGTTAAATCCAAGTATGTCACTTGGTAATAAGTCTGATGTAAATTGAATTCGTTTAAAGTTAAATCCTAAATTATAAGTAATAGACTTTGCAAATGTTGTTTTTCCTGAACCAGGAAAATCTTCTATCAAGATACTTCCTTCTGAAATAATTGCAGCCAAAGTAAGTTTTATTTTTTCAACATTACCTATTATTGTTTTTGAAATATTTTTTGTTATCTCGTTATACATCTTATTTTATTAGTTTTTTTAATTTATCCTTTAATTTATCTTTATTTTTTTCAATCTTTTCTTTAATTGTATCTTTTATTTTATCTTCATTAACATCTTTTAGTTTGTCTAATTTTTCCTTAACATTATTTTTTAGTATTTTTTTCTTAACTGTTTCAGCAGCATCTTTAGAAAAGTCTTTTATAATTGCTTTATAACTCTTGCTTTTCTTAGAATTTCCAACATTTTTAAATTCCATATTTTTTAATGAAACTTTTTGACTGATTTTTAAATCTGGAGAGTTAACTGAAAGAGTAATATTTTTAATATTTAGTTTATCTATGTTAAACTGTTTTGAATTTGAAGATGAGCTTTCATTATTATCCATAGATTTATTAAGCGATCTAACATTGTCATTAATTTTTGATTTTTTAAAATTAAAATAATAATTAAAATCAATACCACTCAATTCCACACTATTAATTTCAACTAAATTTGAAAATATAGATGAAGATTTTAACTTAATATATGCTTCATCTATAATTAATAACTGGTTTGGAAAATCTTTATTATCTAAACTAATTTTATTTATTATGGCTTCGCCTTTAAGATAATTAATTTTTAAACTTTCAATTTGTGTTTTACGATCAAGTGATGAAGAAATATTATCTTCAAGAATTCCTTTGATTATTTTGTCACCTACAAATTCAGATAAAATATAAATAGTTACAATTAAAAATAAAATAAAAAATAAAAACTTTTTCATAAATTATTTAATCATTTTTTTTTATTTATTTCTATTCCGTTATTATTCATTTTGGGATGTTTAATATACAATAGACTTAAGATTATTTTCAAAAACAAGATAAAGCAATGTTCCAATTATTATATATGGGCCAAAAGGTATTTGTGTTGACATTTTTTTTGAATTTTTAATTAAATCAGGGACCACACTTATAAGTGCTGTAATTGATGAAAGAAATATTACAAAAGGTATGGAAATCCATCCAAACCAAAAACCAATCACAGCAAATAATTTTGCATCACCTAGCCCCATTCCTTCTTTTTTTCTAATTTGTTTATAAAAAAATATAATTGACCAAATTATTCCATATCCAAATAATCCACCTATAATTGAGTCTATATAATTTGGAAAAATTTCATTTAAATTCGGAATAAAAGATTTAATTAATCCAAGAGCCATTAATGGAAAAGTCAACGTATTTGGAATTATAAAATGTTTTAAATCAATAAAAAAAATAATAATTAAAACCAAAGCTAAAATTATTAACAATAAAGTAGTAAATGAAATTCCATATAAATAATAAATAGATGCAAAAGAAATTAAACTTAACATCTCAACCAAAGCATATTGAGAAGAAATTGGTTTTTTACACTTACGACATTTGCCTTTTAATAAAATATATGAAATTATTGGAATGTTGTCCTTCCATATAATTTTTTTTTTACATTTTGGGCAGTATGATCTTCCAGAAACTACTCCCTTATTTTGTGGTAATCTCAAAATACACACATTTGCAAAACTACCCCATAAAGCCCCTAATATTATTACAAATATTAAATCCACTGCGATAAATGATTAAAGTTTAAAATTTGATGTTACTTCGATAAATCCATCAATAAGAAATTGAACTAATAAAACAGCATCTTGTAAATGTATATAGAGGTTTGGGCTGTTTATAATAATCTCCATTGTTGTAAAATTTATCAAAATCGGCTTAAAATACTAGTTATAAATGTTCTTATTTAAAACCAAAAAGCCACAAGAAGAAGCTAAACCTGAGGTAAGCCAGGAAAATTTAGATCTTCAATTAATTACAAACTTAAATCAAGAATTTGCTCTTTCACTTGATTTAAATGAAACATTAAACACAGCACTTAAAGTTATAATTGAGAGAATAAATGCACAGGCTGCAAATATTTTTTTAATTAATGATAAAATAAAAAAATTTGAATGTATTGCATCATTAAACCAAGATCATTTAGAGGATTATAAGCTAGATTTAAAAGATGGTGTAATGGCTAAAGCAGTTGAACAAAAAAAATGTATAAGAGTTGGAGACGTAAGAAAAGATGTCAGAGATATAGCAGAATTTTATTTCGACTTAGACAATAAAACAAATTTTACAACGCTATCTGTTTTATGTGCTCCATTGATTGCAGCTAACGAATGCTTGGGAGTAATACATTGTTCAAATAAGAAGACAGCATTAAAACTATTTGTAGAAAATGATAGAAAGCTTTTAGAAACACTTTCAGCTCCTGCAGCACTTGCTATTAGAAATGCAAAAATGGCATCTGAAATGGTTGAAAAAAATAAGATCCAAAAAGAAGTAGAAATTGTAGGTGATATTCAAAAATCGCTTTTATCTGAAAATAGTAAAGATGAAAATTTTCCAATTGCTGGAATTAATATTCCTGCAAAAGTTGTTTCTGGGGATTTTTATAATTTTACAGATCTTGGAAATGGGAGATATGGCTTTGGTGTTGCTGATGTATCGGGAAAAGGAATTAAATCATCTTTATTAATGTCAAAGGCCTCTAGCTTGTACAGCTGTTTAAGTAAAACTAATTTTTCTACTTCAAATTTATTATTTCAATTAAATAACGAAATTTGCGAAACAATTTCAAGAGGTATGTTTGTAACTATGCTAATTGGAATTTATGATAGTAACAATAAAGAAATTTTATTATCAAATGCTGGTCACGAACCTCCACTTATATATTCAAATGATAACTTTACAAATTATGAGGTAGCAGGTCCGCCTCTCGGTGTGATGCCAAATATAAAATATGAAGAAATGAAAATAAAATTTGAAAATAGTTCAATGTATATTTTTACTGATGGCATTACAGAAATTAAAAACCCAAAAGGTGAAATGTTGGGATCAGAAGGTTTCCAAAATTATATTAAAAAATATAAAGACGAAGTAAACAGTAAAAGATTGAATTCAATTATAGATCAACTTTTAAAAACAGGTCATGTGCAACGAGATGATCTTACTGTGGTCGTTATCGACTCAAAATAAATTAAACCCCGAAATAATTAAGTAATTCAGTGAGCAGAGTTCTTACACGTACTTGATTTTCATTAAATCTATTTTTTAAAGAATTATAAACTTGAGAATTTTTTTTAGGTGATGAAAGTGTAAATAAATTTTTGTCATTTTTAATAATAAGCTTTTTTTCTATTAAGCTACTTAGTTTACGTATAACTGTTGCCCTTGGAATCCCTGTTAAATCTGAAATAGTTGTTGGATTAAGACCCGTCGATTTTTCAAGTAAAGTTATACTATCAGCTATATCATCTATATTTTCCGGTTTTTCCCTAAGCTTACTTAATAAATTATAAGACTGATTTAAGGCACAAACACCGATACACATTAAGCTCTCATAGTCTTCAAAATATTTTTTACCCTCAATCATATATTTAATTTGAAAATTTAAAAAATTGTTCCAATTTCTCGAATAGTTTTTTCTTAAATTTACCTCAAAGTCTTGAATGCTGAAGGATTTGAGTTTTTCATTTTTTTCTAAATTATAAGAAGTATCTTTTAATAGTTTTGCTAAATTTTTTAATGTTTGTGTTGGTTTTTGGAAAATAAAAGCTTTTTTATTTATAGTTATTTTTTTTGATTTTCTTATTATAATTTTTTCATTATTAAGCTCATTTAATTTACGTCTCGCAGTTTCTTTGCTAATATTTAAATCATTTACAATTTCTATAACGCTTACTTTTTCAATTTCTATATTTTCGTTTGAATAAAATTTTTCATAAGAAAAATTAAAAAAATATTTATTATATGTTTCAAGTGTTTTATTGATTAAATAAACAATAATTAAATATTTTTCTATATCTTTAAAAAATGAATATGCTCCTACCATCCAAGCAAATTCCATTTGAAAAAAATTATTTACAAATATTTCTTCATTTTTGCTTATTGATTTATTTATATCATCTAAAATTAACTTTTCTGAAATGAACGAATTATTTTTTTTCATTATTTGTAAGTGTAAATTTTTTATAGGAAAAATAAATTAAAATAAAAATATACTGTAATAATGCATATGCGGCTACTGGAAAAATATATTCTACTTTATCAAACATTAAAGCACCAAGAACAATGCCCATGCCACCATTTTGTAACACAGTTTCAATAATAACTGTAGATCTATCTCTTTCACTTAACTTAAATAATTTTGATAAATAAAAGGTAAGAAAAAAAGCTAAAATAAAAATCATTACAGTTTTTATTCCTGCATATCTTATATATTCTGGGATTAAATGTAGATCTTTATAAATAGCAATTCCAACAATTAGAATAAATAAAATAGCAGATAACTTATCAAATATTGGGTCTAGTTTCTTTGCCAGGTTTTCGAAGATAGTATTAAATATAATGCCTAAAATTACTGGTATTGTCACAATAGCAAAAATTTTTAGTGATACAGGTATAAGTCCCACATTAAATATTAAAGTAGAGGAATCATTAAATACTACTAGGAAATAAATTTTAATAATTATAGGGATTGAAATAAATGACGTAAGGCATGTAAAAGCTGTTAAAGAAATTGACAGCGGGACATTACCCCCAATTTTTTTTGAAATATAATTTGAAGTAACAGCGCTTGGCAAACAAGTTATCAGCACAATTCCAACTTTAACTTCCATAGGAAAAGGAATTGTAAGAGCAATTACAAATCCGATTAAAGGCATGCCTATGATCTGTGAGACCAACCCTACATAAAAACTTAATGGGTTTTGAAATATCTTCTTAAATGATTCAACTTTGACAGATAATGCCAGCGAGAACATTATAAAAAACATTCCTGCAGGACCAAATAATTTTACAATTTCCATAATAATAAAGATTTATAATAAGTTATGAAAAATATTCTAGTAATTTGAGATTTGATCTTGACTATAAATTTTACAACTCATCACAATACTTAAACCAAGCATAATCGACAACATTGAAGATCCGCCATAAGACATGATTGGAAGTGGTGCTCCAACAATAGGCAATAAACCTAAAACCATAGATATATTTACAAAAATATAAAGAAAGATAGCTGATGCAAAACCAAAGCAAAATAGTTTTGAAAAAAAACTTTTAGCATAAAATCCAATACTAATAACCCTGTAAATCAACAGAATATACAAAAGTAATAAAAAAATTGAACCAAGAAAACCAAACTCTTCTGAAAACAAAGTAAAGATAAAATCTGTATGTTTTTCTGGAAGAAACTCTAAATAACTTTGAGTACCTTTTAAAAAACCTTTGCCAAAAAAACCTCCTGAGCCAATTGCAATTTTAGACTGTATTATTTGATATCCTGCTCCAAGAGGGTCTCTATCTGGATTAAAGAAAGTTAAAATTCTAGATTTTTGATAAGGTTTTAATAATGAAACAGCAAATGGAAGAGATACGAGAAGAAGCAATCCAGAATATACAAAATATTTTATGTTTAATCCTGCTAACCAAATAATAATAATTCCACTACCCGCAATTAAAATAGATGTTCCAAGATCAGGTTGTTGAACTACAAGATAACAAGGAATTATTAACAAAATTAATGGTACTAAAATGAATTTATAATTTTGAATTTCAGCAGTTTGGATACGATGATAGTATCTTGCAAAACATACAATAATTGCAATTTTCATTATTTCAGATGGTTGAAGATTTATAAAATATAAATCTAACCATCTTCTGGATCCTGAAGCCATTAGACCAAAAAATAAAGTTATAATAAGTAAAGATATGCAAAAAATATAAAACAAATAAGCATTTTTGTACCAAAAAGTAATTCGAATAAAAGAAAGAACTAAAAACATTCCAAAGAACGCAATAAGTCTTATTAAATGGTTTTTAGTATGAAATCTAAATTCTCCTCCCTCTGTTGAATAAATTGCAAATACACTTACCGCACCGAGAAGCATAACAATCAATATTAAAAAATAATCAACTGATTTTAGTTTTTCAAAAAAAGTATAATTTCTAGTATTTAGTCTTTCAGTTAACATTAAGCTAAATTTATTTTACCTTTTTTTATTTGTTCACGAAGTGGGTGACGGTCAATAATTTTTTTAATTAACTTGCTTGCAAGTGGAGCTGCTGCACTACTACCAGAACCACCATGTTCAATTAAAACACTTATTGAATATCTTGGATTTTTATAAGGAGCAAAAGCAATGAATAATGCATGATCTCTCTCTTCGTACTTAATTTGTGATATATCTAAATCAAGCTCTCTTTCTCGTTCTGTAATTCTTTTAACCTGAGAAGTTCCTGTCTTGCCAGCGAATTGATATTTTAAATCAGTATATCTAGATTTAAATGATGTTCCGTATTGTTCATTAGTGGAACCAAACATTGCATCTTTTACAAATTTAATATTTTTTTGATCTTTATAAAGTCTTTCATACAACTGATAATCTCTTTTGATTAGAAAACTGTTATCATTATTCAAAGTTTCGTTTGAACTGTCATTTAAATACTGATTTGCAATTTTTAATCTTATGTTTTCATAAGAAATACTTTCGTCTTCGATAATATGAGGTTTGATTTTGTAACCTCCATTTGCAATTTGTGCTGTCATTAAACATAATTGAAGAGGTGTTGTTTGAATATAACCTTGACCTATTCCATTAATTACAGTTTCTCCTAAATACCATGACTTACCAATTGCATTTTTCTTCCAATGAGTGTTAGGAACAACACCCTTTTTTTCATCAAAATAGACGTCTTTAAGTATGTTTTCGCCAAGCCCATATCTTTTTGCAATTATTGCAAGCTTGTCTACCCCAAGTAACCTTGCCATTTCATAAAAATAAATATCGCAGGATTGCTTAATAGCATTTCTTAATCTCATGTAACCATGACCATTTTTTTTCCAACAATGATATTTTACTCCATAAAGCTCGTAAGGATGTTTATGACCTTTACATTGGATAGGTCTTTCAGGATCAATTGTTCCAAATTCTAGTGCAGCAAGAGCAACTAGTGGTTTGAAAGTAGAACCTGGTGAATATAATCCTGCAATTGACTTATTTACTAAAGGCTTGAGTGGATCATCTCTAATTTCTCCCCAGTCTTTATGTCCAATACCATGAGTAAATTTATTTGGATCATAAGTTGGTGAAGATGCCATTGCAATTAATTCACCTGTGTAAATATCCATTACACAAATTGATCCAGCTTTACCATTTAATAACTCTTGGGCCATTTTTTGAACCTCAAGATCTACTGTTAATTTTACTTTTTCTCCTTGTGTTTCTTTAATGTAATCTATTTGACTTATTCTTTTGCCTGATGAATTTACTTCGTATCTCTTAATTCCATATCTTCCAATCAGTTGAGTTTCTTTTGCATATTCAATTCCTGATTTTCCAACTTTAAGTCCTGGAACTAAATTTTCCCTAATTATATCTTTTCGTTCAATATCTTTTGGACTAGCAGTCCCAACATATCCAACAACATGGACTAATTCATTTTTATATGGATAAAACCTTGAAGAAGAAACAACTGGTTTTACTCCTTCTAGTTCATGCAAATATAAATTTAATTTCGAAAATTGTGCCCAATTTAAGTTATCAGATGCAACTAATATATCCCAAGGTTTTAATCTTTCTTTTTCTCTGTAGATCTTTTTGATTTCATTATTTGAAAAAGCAAGAATGTTCTTAAGTTTAAATATTACATCATCAAAATCTTTTATTTGATCTAAGTCTAGGTGAACCTGAAATACTCTATCATTGTCGGCTAATACATTATTAAAATAATCTGTAATAAATCCTCTTTGTGGTGGTGTTTTCCATTCTCTAATTCGATTTTTATCAGATAAAAGTTCATACTTTTCTCGGTCTGAAATTTGAAGACTATATAATCTTGAAGTAATACCACCTAGTAAAACGAGTTTTGCGGCAGCAAGCATAAAAACTCGTCTTGTAATTAATCTTCCTTTTTCAACACTGCTTGCTCTATTTTGCATTTTCTTGCCTTAGATCTAATAAGTAAATTTGATTAAATAATTTTGAAAACATAGGATAAACCAAAAAGGTAATCATGGAACTAGACATTAAGGTCCCATAACTAATGGGTAGATCAAAAATGGTAGTTAAAATACTGTAGTGAACTGAGCTTATAATTAGGATTGCGATCAAAAAAAACAACCAGTCATATAATAAATTTGGAACAAGTGTTCTTGATCTTATAAATAATGCTATAGAGCACAGTAATAAATAATTTATTGATGATACTCCAATTGGAAAATTTTGTACAACATCATTAATGATACCTGCAAAAAATACCAAACCATATCCAAGTCTTTCAGGCTTTTTTAAAATCCAATAAAAAATAGCGATATACATAAAGTTAAATGAAAAATTAATTTTCAATAGGAAGAAGGAGAGATCAAAACCTGTAAAAGCTAGAAAAAACAGCAATAATATAGGAAAAGAGTGAATAAAGTTTTTATATACTCTTTTAGAAAAAGACAAAGCCATCTTAATTATTAACCCTTATAAATTTAAGTTGACTATAATTAACAAAATATTTGACGTATTTTATTTCATCTTTAATAATCACTTTTCCAATAGGAATTGCAGGGGTAATAATTCCGTCTATACCAGATGTATAAACAATTGCTCCTTCTTTTATATCATTAAGTTTTGGTAAAAATTCTAAATCAGCAAAATTATTATTGCCATTCCCTGATAAAATTGCATTTACTCCACCTGGCTCAACAACGACTGGGATTTTACTATTTAAATCAGAAGCAAGAAGTATTCTAGATGTCAATAAATTAACATTTATTATTTTTCCAACATAATAAGATTGGTCCTTAACAGCTACTCCAAGTCTCACACCATGTTTATAACCTTTGTTTATAATCATTGATTTAAGAAAAGGGCTTTGTTGGTCAAGAAGAACTTTTGCTAATAAATATTTTTCTGAATTTATATTTCTTTCATCTATTAACTGCTTTAATCTTAAATTTTCACCTTTATAAAATTCAATCTGATTTTTTAAACTTTCAATATCGTAATTTTTTTCTGTAAGAAATTTAAATTGTTCGTACATCCCAAGATGATCTTGAAGAAGATAATATTTATCTTTTATATAAACAAATGGAACAGAGACAAAAAAAGATCCTTTAAAAATGAAATCTTTTGTTATTGATCTAAACTTATCAATTGGACCTGATTTAAAATACTCCAATGATAAAACAACAATAGAAACTATTAAAAGAGTAAAAAGAGAGAAATTTTGACGAGTACCTTTTTTTAAAAAGGCCGAACGAATAGCTATTATAAAATCATCTCTACCCGAATCTGCCGCCATAGTATTTTAATACTCAGATAATACAGTAGAAAATATTTCTTCTTGATCTAATGCTTTTCCTGTTCCAATTGCAACGCAAGATAATGGATCATCTGCTATATTAACTGGTAATCCTGTTTCTTTAGAAAATCTTTTATCAATATTTTTCAATAAAGAACCACCACCTGTCATCGTCAGTCCCATATCAACTAAGTCTGCTGATAATTCTGGAGGTGTATGTTCTAATGCTTTTTTAATTCCTGAAACAATTTCTTTTAATATAGGATTTAAAGCTTCTGCAGTATCTTCTTCTGAAATATTAACTTCTTTTGGAGTACCAGATCTAATATCTCTTCCTTTAACTGCATAAGTATTATTGTTAGTTGGAATAGCTGTTCCAATATCTTTTTTAATTTTTTCAGAAGTACTATCACCAATCATTAAGTTATATTCTTCTCTCATATAATCTCTTAATGCATTATCCATTGCATCACCTGCAACCCTTAAAGACTCTGAATAAACAACTCCACCTAAAGACATAACGGCAATTTCAGTAGTTCCACCACCGATATCAATTACCATTGAACCTGTAGCTTCTGAAATTGGAAGACCTGCACCAATAGCTGCTGCAATTGGCTCTTCAATTAATTGAACTCTTCTTGCCCCCGCTGCAAGTGCACTATCTTGAATAGCTTTTCTCTCAACAGGAGTTGATCCTGTTGGAACACAAATTAGAATTCTAGGATTTGCTAAAGTTTTTCTGTGTACTTTTTTAATAAAGTGCTTGATCATTTCTTCAGTTACGATGAAGTCTGCGATCACACCATCTCTTAATGGTCTTATTGCTTGAATATTTCCAGGTGTTCTCCCTAACATTGTTTTAGCCTCATCCCCTACCGCTAAAACTGACTTTTTTCCTTTATTATCAACAACTGCAACAACAGAGGGCTCATTTAAAACCACCCCTTTTCCTTTTAACACAACTAGTGTGTTTGCAGTTCCAAGGTCAATTGCCATATCTTGGCTCCAAAATTTCTTAATTGATCCTAATAATTCCATTATCTTATATTCCTTTCATTTGTTTAGTTTCATATTGCTCCGTTGGAGCAGTTTTATCTCTTTTAATAATCATTTTGTTTAAAGCGTTGATATATGCATTTGCTGAAGCAACTAAAGTATCTGTGTCAGCTGCTTGACCAACTGTTGTTTTACCATTTTCTTCAATTTTTACACTTACAGTAGCTTGTGCATCAGTTCCCTCCGTTACTGCATGCACTTGATATAATTGTAAGTTTACATCGTGTGGATATAGTTTTTTTATACATTTAAATATTGCATCAACTGGACCATCTCCAGTTTCTGAAGTTTCTTTTACATCACCAAAAACATCTAAAGTCATTTCTGCTTTTTGAGGTTCACCTGTTCCAGCAAATACTTTTAAAGATTTTAAGTTAATTGCATTTACTTTATTATCAATAATTAAGCTATCATCTACTAAAGCAATGATATCTTCATCGTAAACATGTTTTTTCTTATCCGCTAAAACTTTAAATTTTGCAAATGCATTGCTTACAACATCATCAGTTAAATCAGGATAACCTAAAGAATTTAATTTATCTTTAAATGCATGACGACCAGAGTGTTTTCCCATAACAAGAGATGTCTGTTTAACACCAACACTTTCAGGCGTCATAATTTCATAAGTCTGTCTGTTCTTTAACATTCCATCTTGGTGAATTCCTGCTTCATGAGCAAATGCATTTTTTCCAACAATTGCTTTGTTGTATTGGACAGGAAACCCAGTTGCATTAGATACAATTTTAGATGCTTTACTTAAAAGAGTAGTATTTATTCCAGTATCATACGGCATTAAATCTGGTCTTGTTTTAATTGCCATTACTACTTCTTCTAATGCGGCATTCCCTGCTCTTTCACCTAATCCATTGATTGTGCATTCAATTTGTCTAGCTCCGGCTTGAACACCTGCAAGTGAGTTTGCAACTGCTAAACCTAGATCATTGTGACAATGAGTTGATAATATTGCTTTATCTATATTTGGTACTTTGTTTAATAGTGTTTCAATAATATTTGTAAACTCAGATGGAATTGTATAGCCAACAGTATCAGGAATATTTATCGTCTTAGCACCACATTGAATTGCAAGTTCAACAGTTTTGCACATATAATCCATATCAGTTCTTGTACCATCTTCACAAGACCACTCCACATCATCAGTAAATTTTCTAGCATAAGTTACATGTTCTTTAATTGCTTCGTAAACTTCTTCAGGGGACTTATTAAGTTTATGTTTCATATGTAAAGGACTTGTTGAAATAAATGTATGAATTCTAAATCTTGGAGCATGTTTTAATGCTTCATAACAACGATCAATATCTTTTTTTGAATGTCTAGATAAGCCTGCTGGAATAGAATTTTTTAAAATTTTACTTACTTCAGATACAGCTTCAAAATCTCCTGGAGATGCAATTGGAAAACCTGCTTCAATGATATCAATTCCTAGTTCATCAAATACTCTTGCGATTTGGATTTTTTCTTCCAAACTCATTGATGCACCAGGTGATTGTTCACCATCACGCATAGTCGTATCGAATATATAAACTCTATCTTTATCAGCCATAAAATGTAAATTTATTACCGATAAGCATCATACATGCTCTCGTTCAGATTGCAAAATAAATTAGGTTTAGGGACCCAAATCTGTTAACTGGAGTCTATTTCTTATCGCTATCGACTAATTTCTTCTTAGCAATCCAAGGCATCATTGCTCTAAGACTTGCTCCTACCTTTTCAACTGGATGCTCTGCAAGTTTTGCTCTAGTTGCAAGGAAGTTTTTCTGACCATTTTTACACTCATCCATCCACTCTTTAGTAAACTTTCCAGACTGAATTTCTGATAGCACTTCCTTCATTCTTTTCTTAGTCTCCTCTTTATTGATAATTCTAGGGCCTGATTGATACTCACCATATTCTGCGGTGTTTGAAATAGAGTAATTCATATTTGCAATTCCTCCTTCATAAATTAAATCGACAATTAATTTAACTTCATGAACAGTTTCAAAGTATGCCATTTCAGGTTCATAACCAGCTTCAACCAATGTTTCATATCCATTTTTAATTAGTTCAACTAAGCCACCACAAAGAACTGTTTGTTCTCCAAATAAATCAGTTTCAACCTCATCTTTAAAAGTAGTTTCAATAATTCCAGATCTGCCACCACCAACAGCTGATGCATATGACATTGCAAGATCTCTTGCTTTACCAGATCCATCTTGGTGAACCGCAAACAAACAAGGTACACCACCTCCTTTTTCAAACTCAGATCTAACTAAGTGACCAGGTCCTTTTGGAGCAACCATAAATACATCTAAATCTTTTCTTGCTTTAATTAAATCGTAGTGAACATTTAATCCATGAGCAAAAGCAATTGATTTTCCTTCTCTAACTCTTTGTTCAATATGATTTTTATAAATTTCAGCTTGTAGTTCATCTGGAGTTAAAATCATTACAACATCAGCCCACTCTGCAGCATCAGATAAATTCATAACTTTTAATCCTTTAGATTCTGCTTTTTCAATGCTTGATGAACCTTCTCTAAGAGCAACTACTACATCTTTTACACCACTATCTCTTAAGTTTAATGCATGCGCATGACCTTGGCTTCCATAACCAAAAATTGCAATCTTCTTATCTTTAATTAAATTTACATCAGTATCTTTTTCATAGAACATTTTCATAGTTTCTCTCCTTGTAATTATTTAAATACTTTATCTCCTCTAGTCATAGCCACTGCACCTGTTCTCGATACACTGATTAAACCAAATTTTTTTAGATTTTTCGCCATATTATCTATTTCTCTTCTAAGCGCTGTTATTTGAATAACCTTTGATTTTTTCGTGCTATCCAATATTACAGCATCATGCTTTTTACAAGCCTTAAAAGCTTTCTCAATTTTTGTACTATTTCCAACAATTTTAAACAAAGCCATTTCTTTAAATATTACATTTTTATCTTCTCTTTTAAAATCAGCTACTTTATGAACTGGCACTAGTTTTTTTAGTTGTAATTTAATTTGATCAATTACCTGCGGTGTTCCAGTTGTTACAATTGTAATTCTTGAAATATTTAATTTTTGATCAATTTCAGCAACAGCCAAGGACTCGATATTGTAACCTCTTCCAGAAAAAAGACCAACCACTCTTGCTAACACTCCAGCTTCATTGTCTACCCACACGACTATAATATGCGTATCTAATTTTTCTTTTTTACCAGCAACGCTGTATGCCGATTTTGATTTAGCCATTATACGAGTGCTCTGCCCTTGCCTGTGATTTTATTCTGTTCTTTGTCTTTTGGACCAAGGATCATTTGATTGTGTGGTTTTCCTGATGGAATCATTGGGAAACAGTTTTCTTGTTTATCTACTAAGCAATCAAAAATTACAGGTCTATCTGTGTTTAACATTTCAATGATTTTATCGTCCAATTCTTCAGGTGTTTTGGCTCTTAATCCAACACATCCATAAGCTTCTGCTAATTGAACAAAATCTGGAAGTGCTGCTGTATAACTTTCTGAATAATTTTTATCATGTAATAGTTCCTGCCATTGTCTAACCATTCCCATGTATTCATTATTTAAAATAAATATTTTGATAGGTAAACCATATTGAACTGCAGTAGACATTTCTTGCATTGTCATCAGTACAGATGCCTCACCCGCAATATCAATTACTAATTTTTGAGGATGAGCAACTTGAACACCAACAGCAGCTGGCAAACCATACCCCATTGTACCTAATCCACCTGATGTCATCCATCTATTTGGTTTGTTAAATTTATAATGTTGTGCAGCCCACATTTGATGCTGACCAACTTCTGTTGTTATATATGTGTCTTTATCTTTTGTAAGTTCATATAATCTTTCAATCGCATACTGAGGCTTAATAGTTTCTTCACTTCCAATATAATCTAAAGATCTTTTCGATCTCCATTTTTGAATTTTTTCCCACCACTTAGATGTTTTTTGTTTATTAGATTTTATAAAGCTTGGTTTGGACTTTTTTAAAGTTTTTAAAGTAGATGTGATTACTGATTTTACATCTCCTACTATTGCAAGATCAACTTTAACATTTTTATTTATTGAAGAAGGATCAATATCAATATGAACTTTTTTTGATTTTGGAGAAAATTCATCTATTTTTCCTGTAATTCGATCATCAAATCTTGCACCAATGTTAATCATCAGATCGCATTCATACATTGCATTGTTTGCTTCATAAGTTCCATGCATTCCAAGCATTCCTAAAAATTGATTATCATCACCTGGAAAAGAACCTAAACCTTGTAAAGTTGTTGTTATTGGAAAACCTGTTGCATAAACTAATTCTCTAAGTAATTCACTTGCCTTTGGACCTGAATTAATAACTCCACCTCCTGTATAAAAAATTGGCTTTGTTGCTTTACTCATTAATTTAATTAATTCATCAATACTTTCTTGTGAATAATGGTTATGACCAGAACCATTTAATTTAGTTTTCTTTTTTAATTTTTTATAAGGTGCTTTTTGAAACTGAATATCTTTTGGAATATCAACCAAAACAGGACCTGGTCTTCCTGTTGTTGCAACTTCAAATGCCTTGTGCATCACTTCTGCTAAGTCGTTTATATCTTTTACTAACCAGTTATGTTTTGTACATGGTCTTGTAATTCCTGTTGTGTCACATTCTTGAAATGCATCTGTTCCAATTAAGTGTGTAGGTACTTGTCCTGAAATACAAACTAAAGGAACGCTATCCATATATGCATCTGTTAATGCTGTAACAGCATTAGTCGCGCCTGGTCCTGATGTAACCAAAAGAACACCAGGTTTACCTGATGATCTTGCATAACCTTCTGCTGCATGACCTGCACCCTGTTCGTGTCTTACTAAAATATGTTTAACGCTTTTATGATTTTTTAATTCATCATAAATAGGAAGTACTGCTCCACCCGGATAGCCAAAGATATGCGATACACCTTGATCCTCAAGGCACTTAAATACGATCTCGGCTCCAGAAAATAATTTTGGCATTCAGCCAATCTAGCTGAAGTTGTACTTAAAGGTCAAGTTTAAGAGTGTTCAATTTAGATTTTTTTTAAAAATTCTTTTAGATCTTGTGGTTGGATTTTATTCCAGTTCATCATATGCCCTCGAGCCCAAGTGCTTTGTCTTTTGGCATATTGTCTTGTTTTTATAATTATTTTTTCTTGAACCTCTTTAAGATCTGATTTTTGTTCCAAATATTCTTTAATCTCAGCAATACCAATCACCTTATTTGAGCTGTTATCGTTCTTAATTTTTAGTTTTAGAAATTTTTTTACCTCATTAATTGCTCCACTCTTTAACATCTCTCTTGACCTTAAGGCTATTCTCTCAATTAGCTCTTGTCTTTGGTAATCAATATAAATCTTTAAAAAATCATCCTCAGAAAACTTTGATTTAGTATTTTTAAACCAATCGTATAAAGATTTTTTAGTGTGTAGTTTTACTTCATAAGCTCTAATGGATCTTTGAACATCTGTTTCAATAATTTTACCTTTAATATTTGGATCTAGCTTTAAGAGTTTTGAATAAAATTTCTTTTGACCTAATTTTTTTTGTAAATTTCTAATTGAATTTCTAACTTTCAAAGGAATGTTTGGTATTTTAACTAATCCATCAGTTAATGCTTTAAAATAAAGACCTGTGCCACCAACAAGTATTGGAATTTTTTTTCTTTTTCTAATTTCATCTATTTTTTTTTGAGATAATTTTAACCATTCGCCAGTAGAGAATTTTTTTTTTGCGTTTAAAAATCCGTAAAGATGGTGTTTAATTTTTTTATATTCTTTTATAGAAGGTCTTGCTGTTAAAATACGAAGCTCTTTATAAACTTGCATACTATCTGCATTAACAATTTCACCTTTTGTTTTTTTTGCAATATCGATTGCAAATTTTGATTTTCCTGATGCAGTGGGTCCTGAAATTAAAATGATTTTGGACTGAAGGTCCATTAATCTAATTTAACACCAATATATCTTCTTTGATTTTGGTTGTTATAAATTGCAATTAATAAAGTTTTTTCTAAACTTCTAAGAGTAACTTTTACAATATTTTCTAAATCTCCAATGGTATTGATTTTTCTCTTTTGTGCTTCAACAATAATATCTCCTGTTTGAAGATAATTAACTGGGCTATCTTTTGCTATTTTAGTAATTACAACACCTGTTGTATCTTTTGGTAATTGTCTATCCTCAATATCTTTTTTATCTAATAATCTTACAGTTACTTTTAAACCTTCAATTTCTACTTCTTTTGGTTTTTCTGTAATGATTGTTTTTTGTTTAAAGTCCTCAGAAGTTTCTAGTCTTCCTAGAATAATCGTTTTAGTTATTTCTCTTTTATTTCTCCAAACTTTAACTTGCACTTTTTTACCAACGTCTGTTTGTGCAACAATTTTTGGAAGCTCAACCATTTCTCTAATTGGTTTTCCATCAAATTCTAAAATAATATCTCCTGCTTTAATTCCACCTTTATCTGATGGACTTCCATCGGCAACACTTGCAACTAAAGCTCCTCTTGGTTTATCTAATTTTTCAACATCTGCAATTTCTTTTGTTACTGTTTGAATTCTAACACCCAACCATCCTCTTTTGGTTTCACCGAATTCAATTAGTTGTTTGATTACTCTATCCGCACTGTTTGAAGGAATAGCAAATCCAATTCCAATTGATCCTGATTGACCTAAAATTGCTGTATTAATTCCTACAACATCTCCATCCATATTAAACAAGGGTCCACCAGAGTTTCCTTGGTTTATAGATGCGTCTGTTTGAATAAAATCTTCATATCTCGACAAACCAATTGATCTATTTCTTGCAGAAATAATCCCTGCTGTAACTGTTCCACCTAATCCAAAAGGATTACCAATTGCAATTACCCAATCTCCAATTCTTGCGTTATCTGAATTACCAAATTTTACTGGAACAAATTTTTGATCACTTTCAATTTTTAATACCGCAAGATCCATACCTGGATCAGCGCCTAAAATTTTTGCTTTAAATTCTTGATCACCCTTTACTCGTACATAAACATCTTCTGCTCCTTGAATAACATGATTGTTTGTAACTACTAATCCGTCATCACTAATTATAAATCCTGATCCTAAAGCACTTGTCTTTCTTTCTTGAGGAGTACCAAAATCTTTAAACATATCCTCGAATGGAGATCCTGGAGGAAATTGGAACGGAAATGGGTTTGATCTTGTTGTAACAGTTGTTGTTGTTGAAATGTTTACAACTGAGGGCATTAATCTTTCAGCTAAATCAGCAGAAGAGGCGGGTGCCTCTTTAGCATTAGCTATATAAGAAAAGTTGATAGAGACGACTAAAACCAGCAATGATTTCAAATACTTCTTCATGTTTTTAAGTACCAAATAATAACAAATCCTATTATTGCAAATACCAATCCGCCTGTTCGAAGCTGACTGTCATTTACTTCGTTTAGTTTTGATAGCATATTTTTCATTTTTGATGGAAATAAGGCATATAAAATCCCCTCAATGAACAAGAACAGACCAAATGCAATGATCAATTCCTTCATCGGATTAATAAACTATTCTGATTGGGGTTTTATATTTCCAAAAAATTTAAAAAATTCACTATCAGGAGATAAAATCATAGATGTTTCTCCTGCATTAAAAGCTTTGCCGTAAGCTTGCATCGATCTATAGAATGCAAAAAACTCTGGATCTTGACCAAAGGCATCAGCAAAGATTTTATTTCTTTCACCGTCTCCTTCTCCTTTCATGATCTCTGATTGTTTTTGTGCATCTGCTAGAATTACTGTTACTTCTTTATCTGCTGTTGAAGTAATCGTTACAGCCATCTCAGCACCTTTTGCTCTAAATTCTTTCGCTTCTCTCTCCCTTTCTGTTTGCATTCTTCTAAAGATTGCATCACTGTTTGCTTGTGGGAGATCTGCTCTTTTAATTCTTACATCAACAATTTTAATTCCAAAGTTTTCAGCTTCATTGTTTACACCTTCTTGAATTAAAGCCATTTGCTTAGTTCTATCTTGTGATAACAATGTTTGTAGTTCTTGTTGACCTAGTACGTTTCTTATTCTTGAATTAATAATTGTTGCTAGTCTTGATCTTGCAACTCTTTCATTTCCAACTGAAATATAAAATTTTAATGGATCTACGATTTGGAATCTTGCAAATGCATCAACAATCAAACGTTTTTGATCGGATGCAATGACTTCTTCAGGTGGTGTATCTAAGTTTAAAATTCTTTTATCTAAAAATACCACGTTTTGAATAAATGGAATTTTAAAATTTAAACCTGGTTTTAATATAATTCTTTTTGGATCACCAAATTGAAGAACAATTGCTTGGTTGACCTCTTTTACAACAAACACTGAAAAGAATATTGTTGCAGCTATAACAACAATTAAAGGTAATAAAATTTTTCCAGCTTTCATTAATTATTCTCCGCTTTTTTAAGCTCTGGAAGTGGTAAATAAGGAACTACTCCTGAACCTGAATTTTTATCTATAATAATTTTATTAATGTCACCTAATACTGTTTCCATTGTTTCTAAAAACATTCTCTCTTGAGTTACCTGTTTTGCTTTTGCATATTCATTGTAAATTGCAAGGAACCTGCTTGCTTCACCTTCAGCTTTTGCAACTACCTCTTTCTTATATGCTTCTGCAGCTTGTAATATCTTCTGCGCTTCTCCCCGTGCTCTTGGAATCACGTCATTTGCATACGCTTCAGCTTCATTTTTAGATCTTTCCATGTCTGCTCTTGCAGCTTGAACATCTCTAAATGCATCTATTACTTGATCTGGTGGATCAGCTTTCTGCGTTTGAACTTGTGTGATTTGAATACCAGATGTGTATTCATCTAAAATCTTTTGAATAATTTCTTGAGTTTCCGTCTCAATAACTGATCTACCTTCAGTTAAAATAGGTTGAATGTTTGATCTAGCGATCACTTCTCTCATTGCAGTTTCAGCTGCAGCTTTTACAGTGCCCTCAGGATCCTGAATTTTAAACAAGAAGTTACCTGCATCTTTGATCACCCAAAATACAGAAAAGTCAATGTTAACAATATTTTCATCTCCAGTTAACATTAAGCTTTCTTCTGGTACATCAGCAACACCTCCTGATGTAAAACCGGTATCTCTCTCAGATCTAAACCCAATATCCATTCTATTTACTTTTGTAACTTTTGGAGTGATCACGCTCTCGATTGGATAAGGTAAATGATAATTAAGACCTGGTTGAGTTGTGTTTACAAATTTACCAAATCTTAAAACAACACCTTGTTCATCTGGAAGAACTCTATAAAGACCGCTTAATCCCCATAGAATAGCTATGATTAATAAACCAAAAATTATTGGTTTTGCACCACCTTTGCCACCACCTAAAAGTTTGTTTAATAGTTTTTGAATTTTTTGTACTACTTCATCAATATCGGGTGGAGTGGGTCCTCTTCTGAAACCACCATTTCCACCTCCGCCACCTGGAGGGCTTCCCCATGGACTTTGATTTTTGAAATCAGTCATACGACACTCTATATAGTGTCTTTATTGCTAAAAACAAGGTAATGGTATTTTCATGAATGACAAAAAAGTAGGTCTAAGTGACACAATGAAAGCAAAAACAGAGCCAAAAAGCTTTCAAA
>Ga0160423_10001071_pt1 | contig 22761 bp, 22 predicted proteins | sample CRUFie14St8metaG_FD_108191 | JGI IMG/M metagenome (GOLD analysis project Ga0160423, IMG submission 108191) | Marine microbial communities from the Costa Rica Dome - CRUD Field 142mm St8 metaG | ecosystem: Environmental > Aquatic > Marine > Oceanic > Photic zone | place: Costa Rica: the Eastern...
GCAACAGTGGACTGTGGCGAGAGCATGGACGCCTACCTAAACCAGCATCAGGTGGATTTGCTCATCCTAGATCTTATGCTGCCCGGAGAGCATGGTTTATCCATCGCTCAGCGGCTAAAAAAGCGTCAGGATCTACCTATCATTATCGTCTCTGCCCAAGGCGATGACGTTGACCGTATTGTTGGATTGGAAGTGGGCGCAGACGATTACTTGTCGAAACCTTTCAATCCGCGTGAATTACTCGCCCGGGTGCGCGCAGTGTTGCGGCGTAGCGGGCGCGGCGAGTCCAGTTTGGATGCTGCACCATCGAAGGTTCAATTTGGCGAATTCAGCTTAGATCTAGCGTCTCATCGGCTGACGCAAAACGGTGTGGGGGTGTCGCTGACCTCCGGAGAGTTCGACTTGTTGGCGATCTTGGTATCGCATCCGAATAAAGTGCTGCATCGAGACCGTATTTTAGATCTGCTCACAGGCGCGGAACGCTCGCCCTTTGACCGATCAATTGATGTGCGGGTCACTCGGCTGCGCTCAAAACTTGAGGCTGACCCTGCTAATCCAATGTTAATTAAGACGATCTGGGGCAAGGGCTATATGTTCTGCCCCAATCCAGATGACTAAACTGTTGCCGTTGCGTGCGCCGGCCTCATTACTCGGACGCACCAACCTGACCCTCGGTGTGAGTTCGATGCTGATTGCGGTGATTTCCACCATCGCTTTGTACGCTTTCGTGATCGATCCCATTGCCGAACGCTCAGCCGATGACGAGGCGGCATTACTGGTGTTATCGGCACAAACCTGGGTGGAACTGCCGCCGGCGGCGCGGCCTTATTTTGAGCTCGAACTGGCGCAAAATCATGACCTGATTATTAGTTCGGCATTGCAGCAGCTGCCCGCATACGAGGGCGCCCAGACCCCTATCGCCTTGCTGCAGCAAAAACTGCAAAACCGCCTGGGCATAGAGGTCGTATTACTCGAGGGCGATGATCTTATATGGGTCGAGGTACCCATGGCGGAATACCGCTTGCAAATAGGCGTGGCGCCAGACCGGCGGGATACTGAGCCCCTTTACGTGGCCATCATTATTGTCGGTTTAGGTGCTGCGATCGTTTTCTTTACCTCACTGTTCGTTGTACAGCGGGTTACCCGTCCCTTGGTCAAGGTCGCTACTCAGGCGGAACGCTTTCGCGGCGTAGAGAATATTGAACCCTTGGCGGAGACTGGGCCGCGCGAATTAGTGTCGCTGGCGCGCAATTTCAACACCATGGCTTCTGATATATCGATATTGTTAGAGAATCGTACGACTCTTATGGCTGGTATTTCCCATGATCTGCGTACCCCGCTCACGCGTATGCGACTTGCCCTTGCGCTGTTGCCTGAGACAGTTGATCAGGCATTAATTCGACGCTTCGAGCATAACCTAGAATCTATGGATGAACTCATTCGTGACGCGTTGCGCTTTGCCAAGGGTACCAGCGAAAAAGATCAGGAGTTCGAGCTGGTTGCATTCGTCGAAGATATCCTCAGCACGTTTGAACAGGATGTTGGACTAACAGCAGAGGTTTCTCGAGATCATCGGGTAGTGCTAGCGCCAAATGCCTTCAGTCGAGTGCTAACAAATTTGATTTCTAATGGCATCAAGCATGGGGGCGAGGTGCGGCTGATTGTTCGTGCGACAACAGTAATGATTATCGACAATGGCCCAGGAATCCCAGAGGAACAGCGCGGTCAGATCTTCCAGCCGTTCTTTCGCCTTGACGGGTCCCGCAGCGCCGTGACAGGAGGCAGCGGCCTTGGGCTGGCCATTGTTAATCAACTCTGTCAGACCCATGGCTGGGTAATCGAGGTCGCCAATGCGACGCAAAAAGCTGCATCGCCAGGCGCGAAGTTTACCCTGTCCTTTGTTGCGAATAGTTCTGCATAGGCACCTGTTAGGCGCCAGATTGTTACAAATTGACACAAAAATGCTCGTAGAAGTAATTTTTTCGAAACGTTGCACCGGCATATTAGGCTTCGTAGAAGTCGCATAGGGCTTCACCAATCAGTTTTTGAATTGAGTGGTTTCTCCTAGAGGTTCTGGATCCGAAAGATTGGATCGCCAAGCAGCAGAGCCTCCTTAAACCGCCGGTTTCCTCTCCAGGCCGGCGGTTTTTTTTGTGCTCTAGATATTGGCTTGGAGCCAGCCATGCCCTTGCACCGATGCACTATTTCATCAACGATATTAGTACGTAAGAAGTAAGGCACTTTGATGCAAGATAAGCTTGAGTTGGAAAACGTCCTCTATTCAGTCATGGGGTCCATGGCGCTCATCACCATTAATCGGCCAGAAAAGCACAATGCTATTTCTTTGGCGACCCTAGACGATTTGCACGCAGCCGTAGACGCGGCGGCAGCGAATGATGACGTGCGGGTGATCACGATTACCGGGGCTGGCGGCAAGGCCTTTGCTGCTGGATCGGATTTAGGCGAAGTCGTTGATCGCGACTTTAAGAAGGCATTAGAACCAATAGTCCAAGGACTGGCGGAAAAGCTAGAGCGGACGCCAAAGCCGACCATTGCAGCTATCGACGGTATTTGCATGGGCGGCGGGCTAGAGGTGGCCTTGGGCTGCGACTTGCGCATTGCAACGCCAGGATCCCGATTTGCCACACCTGAGGGCAAGCTCGGCATCATCCCTGGCGGCGGCGCTACAGCGCGCTTACCGCGCATCGTCGGCCGAGGATGGGGGATGGAAATGATGCTGATGGGCGAAGCGATAGAATCTGAACGCGCTCTGCAGATCGGTTTGATTACGCGCATTGTAGAGTCGTCGCAACTGCTTACCGAGGCGCAGCGTATGGCGGATCATCTTGCGTCATTTGCGCCCTTTGTGCCGCGCACGATGAAAGCCATGGTGCACTTCGGCATGGAAGCAAGTCTGGCGGGTGCGCTGATGTTTGAGAAGTATGCCCAAGGGGCACTTGTGCAAACGGCAGACAAACAAGAGGGGATTAGCGCGTTTTTAGAGAAGCGCACACCCGAATTTAAGGGTAAATGAGCGGTGCCGAGGGAGTTGATGTATTGATTTAATTGGCTACTCGCGTTATTACTCGCTGTTCGTTTAACAGGAAGGGGGCACTCATGGCAGTGAACAAATTTCCGGTGGAAGGCAGTCATATCATGATGTTCGCCCGTTCCATCGCTGATGATAATCAGATCTATTATGACGAGGACTATGCAGGCACTACCGAGCCAGGTCGTGTGATTGCGCCTCCGACATTTGCGCAGTCCAGTGCGCAATTCGACCCGGATTACTTTCTGCGGCCCAAGATCGGGGAAGATTGGTTTGGCTCGGGCAAGGAAGCGACAGGTATCAAACGCGAAGCCGGCAGTGGTGGCGGTGGCGGTGGTGGTGGCCTGCATGCCGAGCAGCATTTTGAATACCATCGGCATATTGGCCCAGGCGATGTATTAACCGCCGAAGTTAAACCAGGCAAGACTTGGGAAAAAGAGGGTAAGCGCTCGGGTAAGCTGGTGTTTTCAGAAACGGTTACCGAATATCGCGATCAGCACGGTGAACTGGTTATTACTGCACGTGGCGTCGGCGTTCGCACCGAACGTCCGGTGGATCAATAAGGGGGCAACATGGCATTAGCAGCAAAAGATTTAAACGTCGGCGATACCTATACCGAGTGTTTGGTTGAAGATTTAACTCGTACCCAGATCGTCATGTACGCGGGAGCCTCTGGTGATTACAACCCTGTTCACAGTGATGAAAAGTTCACTAAAGAAATGGCAGGCTATCCATCAGTTTTTGCTCACGGCATGCTGACTATGGGTATGACCGGTCGCATGATCACCAATTATGTGGGCGATGGGCGCCTGACAAAATACGGTGTTCGCTTCACCAGTCAGGTTTGGCCTGGGGATACACTTAACTCTACAGCTACTGTTGATGACGTTACCGACGGCATTGTAACCCTGAGCGTGGAGACCACTAACCAAGACGGTGCGGTGGTTTTATCAGGTTATGCCAACGCGCGTGTTGACTAACAGTCGCTGAGTCTGTGGGGGTAACCTGCCGCGTTGGCGGCGGGTTACCACTTCTCTTTAGACGTCCTAACGTCTAATTCAAAGGTCCAAGCCTGCTGGGGCTGGCGATAAAGGTACACGAAGCCATCGACGATACCGTCGATACTGATCATGCCGTCTTCGCCCAATTTTTCTGCGTACTCAGGAAATCTGCCTTTAATTTTTTCACCGGCGATGGGTCCATCTACTACCACGTGGCCGACGTGCACGCCGTCCTCGGCATATTCTTTGGCCATGGCCTGAGCTAAATTTCGTAACGCGCCCTTTGACGAGTTAAACGCGCCAAAATTTGCACGCCCGCGCAGTGATGCACTGGCTCCAGTGAACAATAATGTGCCCCCTGTGCTCCGCGCGGTGAATTTCTTTATTGCCTCACGGCCAAATAAAAAGCCGCCGAAACAACATACACGCCAGCTTTCGGCAAAAAAATCTGCACTCATATCAATGATTCGGCCAGGGGTATTGTTGCCGGTGTTATAGATTGCTAATTCAAGTTGATCTCCCGCTCTGGCGAATAAATCCTCGGTTGCGGCTTCGTCTGTGGCATCAGCGATTACCCCCTCGGCGCTGCCACCTTCAGCCTTTATTGCGGCCACGACGGTTTCCAACTTTTGTTCGGTGCGCCCGGCCACTAGCACGTGCAGACCTTCTTTAGCGAACCGAACACCTAATTGTGCGCCCAGCCCCTCAAGGGGGCCGACGCCACTGATGATTGCTGTTTGCATAATGACTATCCTGGGATCACTTGTTTAAATGGGTGTACGCTGACTTCTGCGAACAGTCCAGCTACGGTATATGGATCATTTGCCGCGAAGTCTCTGGCAGCCGTTAAATCGGCTGCGTCGATAACGACGATTGATCCGATCGGCTGTTCTTGGTCGTCGCTGAGCATAGGGCCTGCGTAGTGCACAGCATGGCTGCTGAGATATTCAAGATGATTAGGACGGGTATTTGCTCTCAGTTCGGTACTGTCAGCATGATCTTTAGCAATGATGACAAAAAGCATGAAAAATCCTCCAGTGACGCAGGTTAAGACGAAAATGTCTGGTTTTAGATCAGGTATTTAAGTATTCGCGCAGTGCGCTAATGGTCTTTTCAAAGGGTGCTCTGGAACAGGCGAAAACCGCTGCGGTACTGAAAAAATCGTGTACTAATCCATCGCAGCACAGCAGCGTCGCGGTGTTGCCGGCCGCTTGCAAAGCCTGGGCGTAGGCATTGCCTTCGTCCCTTAACGGGTCAAATTCCGCCGTTACCACCAAGGCCGGGGGTAACTGCGCTAAATTTTTCGCCCGCAGCGGACTCGCGCCGGATTCTAGGCGTTGCTCCGGGTCTGGACAGTAAGTGTCCCAGAACCATTCCATTGTGGCTGTTTCGAGTAGATAACCGCTGCCGTTTTCACTGTAGGAAGGGCGGCCCATTTCGGCGTCTGTCACAGGGTAAAGTAGACATTGAAAAGCGATGGGTGGGCCCCCTTGGTCGCGGCTTTGTTGCGCAATCACTGCAGCTAAATTGCCGCCAGCGCTCTCCCCGCATACGCCGATCTTGCCATTGCCCTGTAACGTTTGAAGATTCGCGTATACCCACTCCAAGGCCGCGTAGCTGTCCTCTACAGCGGCGGGATAAACGTGTTCAGGAGCGAGTCGATAATCTACTGAGACGACGACTAGCTCGGCCAAAGTAGCGATCTCGCGGCAAACAGCATCTGCGGTATCCAGGTCACCAATCACCCAGCCGCCGCCATGGAAATAAACTAAAACGCCAAAAGGGCCGTCGCCTTGGGGCTGGTAAATACGAATCGGGATAGCACCATCGGGGCCGGGTAGTGTGGCATCGCTAATCTTGTGGATCGGTAAGTCCGGATTCACAGCGCGAGCCGCGCGATATAGTTCGCGACCATCAGCAACAGGCAGATCGCGGACGCTGGGTGCTGGGCCGGCGGCCGCGAGTTGTTCAAACATCACTTGGTATTCATTGGCCAATGGCATTGAAATTTCCCCCTTCGTCCATAGGATAGGCTCATCAAGCTACACCATCAGGTGGGCAATCTCTACCGACGGCGCTGAACCACAGCTCTGAGATGATTAAAACAATGCCACCGGTGCGGTTCGGGGCAAATATGGAGTAAGGCTATGCAGCGCGCAGATGCAGAAAAGGACGATCAATCGATCGCTGACGCGGCGAAAAACTATAATCGGCTCGAAAACGTATTGTTGCAGAACCGTACGCTGACGCTGTTCGGCGAAATTAATCAGGACGTAGCGCGGCGCATGGCAGAAAAGCTTCTGGCCTTAGCGTTTGAGTCCGACGATCCGATTACTCTGTACATTGGTTCCCCCGGTGGTCATGTCGAGTCTGGGGATACGATTTTTGACCTCATACGCTATATCAAACCCGAGGTGCGGATCATCGGCACGGGTTGGGTGGGCAGCATTGCTACGCACATCTACCTTGCTGCAGACAAAGCCAATCGTTTTGCGCTGCCGAATACACGCTTCCTTATTCATCAGCCCAGTGGCGGTTTCGGTGGCGACGCGGCAGATATAGAGATACATGCCCGGGAAATTCTTAAGACGCGGGAACGCATCAATGGAATTATCGCCGAGCGCACCGGCCAGTCGGTAGATCGCGTTGGTGAAGATACCCAGCGCGACTATTGGATGAGTTCTGAGGAATCCGTGGAATACGGTCTTGTCGGCAAAATCATCAATGATATAGACGAGGTGGGTTAAGCGCCCAATATGATTCGGTGCGGATAGGGCAGCGTGGCTGTATCCGCACCCCCCTACGCGGGAGCACCGCCATGGGAGCGATGCAGTAATAGACCAACCTTAGCTTCGTGTAAGGCCCCCCAAGCCATCACAATCAACGTTGCCAATAACCCATAGCGAATACTCTCGATCCCGTACTCAGGGGCAGCCAGGTCGCTAATGAAGCCGACACCCACAGGCCCAAGGCCTAGGCCAACAATATTCAGAATAAACAAGTTGATGGCTGCCATGACCGCACGCATTTCCACCGGTGCAAGAGACTGCAAGATCGCGAAATTGGTACCGATATAGACACCGCCTAATGCTGCCGGACCGATAAACCAGATGACGGCCCAAACTGGATCTGCGGTGATGTAGCACATTACCGCTGACGGCAGGTAGATTGCTGTAGTCACGCACACGATCCATGCTCGCCAGCCCTCAGAGATGCGCGCCCAGCGATCGGCAAAATAACCGCCAAAAAAAGTGCCAAGCCCGCCGCCGACGCCAATGGCGAGAGCGAGGAAAGTGCCGGACTCAGCGGTACTGAAGCCATGCACTCGTTGAAAATACACCGGTGCCCAAGCGATGGCTGCATACCCCGCCATGGAAATTAGGCTATTGGCGATCACCAAGTGGCGCGTGGCTGTGCTATTGAGCATATATCGCACCACTGACCAGAAGGGTGGAGCCGTTGGTTGTTCCGCCAAACCATCGGCATAACCCCGGGGCGGTTCGATCATCGTCATGCGCACGATTACCGCAATGATCAAACCAGGAACTCCTGCGACCACGAACGCCCAGCGCCAGCCAATCCATTCATTCACCCAGCCACCGATCAAATAGCCGAGCATGATGCCGAAGTTAACGCCGAGTCCGAAGATAGCCATAGCCGTTGCCCGTTCCTCGGGCTTGTATAAGTCGGAGATGATTGAATGGGACGGTGGGTTTGATCCGGCCTCGCCAACGCCAACGCCAATGCGGGCCAACAGTAGCTGCCAGAATTGCACCGCCATGCCGCAGAAAACCGTCATAGCGCTCCATAGGGAAATGGAGAAGGCAATCAGATTGCGGCGATTGTGCCTATCCGCCCACATGGCCATGGGCATGCCCAGAGTGGCGTAAAACAGCGCGAACATGAAACCGGTAAGCAGACCCAGTTGCGTGTCGCTGATTTGAAAGGCCTGCTTAATCGGCTCTTGTAAGATGGCCACAATCTGTCGGTCGACATGACTGGCCGTAAAAACTATGACCAGCAGGAATAGGGTGTAGCTGCGTTGGCGGCGCGAAATCGTAGTATCGTTCATGGTGGGAGTATGCGCAGGGGCATGGCGCAAATAAAGGAAAACTATGAGGGATTTACTATGAAATCAGATTTTCAGTTATTGGCCGTTGAGGTAACGTCCAGAGTCGCTACAGTGACCATCGATAATCCGCCAATAAATATCATCACACTGGCGCTATATGCGGAACTTACCCAGTTAGTAGAAGAGTTGCAGCGCGACCCTGACTTGTCGGTGGTGGTGTTTAAAAGTGCTAATCCAGATTTTTTCCTCGCGCATTTTGATGTAGAAGCAATTCTGCAGTTTCCAACCGAAGGCGATGCCGAACGAAGTTCCGAACCCAACCCCTTTCATCTCATGTGCGAGCGCCTGCGTACGATGAATAAAGTCACGATTGCCCAGATTGAGGGTCGTGTTGGTGGTGGCGGCAGCGAATTGGTTGCGAGTATGGACATGCGTTTTGGTGTGATCGGCCAAACCATTGTTAATCAGATGGAGGTGCCTTTAGGGATTTTACCCGGTGGCAGTGGTACCCAGCGGTTGCCTCGATTAGTGGGTCGCGGCCGGGCTATGGAAATTGTTCTTGGTGGCGAAGATCTTGACGCCGAGACGGCCGAGCGGTGGGGCTACCTAAATCGTATCTACGCGGCAGCGGACATTGATCAGGCGGTCAGCGATTTAGCCCAGCGCATTGGGCGCTTCCCACAACCTGCAGTGCGCCTAGCGAAAGCGTCTGTTAATGCCGCAGAATTGCCCTTGGCTCAGGGCCTTTCGGAGGAGGCGTATTTGTTTGCGCGCACAATACGCACCGCTGAGGCGCAAACTGCCATGACTAAATTTATGGCGATGGGCGGTCAAACTCGCGAGGGGGAGATGCGTGTCGCTGACTTAGTAGATGAGGTCACGCGTAGCGGCGAATAAGCAGGTACGCGCATATCGTATAAGCGCCGATCGGCAAGGCCACCGCTAAGGCGGCGGGCAGGGCAAAAACTACCGCCATCGGCGCAAACAGGTCCTGTAAATATTTGAATGTTAGGCCCACCAACAGTCCAAGTGCCACGCGCGGGCCTAGACCGGTACTGCGCATAGGGCCTAGCACGATAGCCAATGCGAGCAGGGCCAAGCTGAAATAGCTCAGCGGTTTTAGCAATCTAGACCATAACGCTAACTGGTAATTGGTCGCTTGCAGTTGTTGCCGCTGGAGGAAATTAATCTGATCGTTGAGGCCGCGCAGGGACATTTTCTTTGGTTCTAGAAATGCTTGGTTGGCCAGAAGTTGGGGGGTTATGGCGTTGGTCCATACAGATTGTGCAAAATTTTCCACGGTCGTCATTTGCTCAGCTATCCGCGATTCGCGTACGTTGTGCAGAGTCCACAACTCGTTGCTGGCGTCAAAGGTTGCAAAGTCTGCCTCCACACTGCGTACCAAGCGCTGATTCGAATCCAGCCAATACTGACGCAGCCCCCATAGCGTGCCACCGTTCTCGTCGCTCATGGCTTGGATCTGCATGTACAACTGATCATCGCGGATCCAAAAGCCGCCCTTATTCTGCATTGCATCGCGGCCATATTGTGCATTCAGTTTAGCCACTTCTGCGGCTTGTTCGGCCTTCGGTGCAAGGTATTCACTGAGAGCGAAGCTCAGACTTAGGCACAGTAATAGTGAGGGTGCCAGTGCTCCTACTAGGCGCCCTGGCGAGGTCCCAGCGGCGCGCAAGGCGGTCAGTTCGCCCTGCTCTGCAAGTTGTCCTAGGGCGGCTAGGTAGCCAATAAAAACGCTGTACAAAAGTAAGTCGTCCAGCCGCCGGGGTAAGGTACGCCAAAGATAGTTCAAGGCGTCGTCGAGGCCATAACGTTCAGCGCCTTCCGCCAACTCATCGAAGAGCGCGAACAGGAGCATCATGCTGGTCAAGCTGATCGCTACCAGAGCAATGGCGCGTAGGCTGCGTCCTGTGACATAGCGGTCGATGGTTAACATGCTTGTTCCAGGGCGCTGCCAGTAAGCGCCTTAAACGCCTGATCCGCGGTAAAAAACATCTCGCCGCTGATACTTATGGGCAGTTGAGATGTTTCTAACTGTGCCAAGAGCGGGCCCTTAACATCGCTGAGATGCAGTTGCACGCCCATGCTTTGCAGTTGCTGATCCACGCGCAATAGCATCGAAAGACCGGTTGCGTCGATGCGGTTTACCGCATTGCAGACCAGCAATAAATGCTTAGTGCCATGACGCCCGGCAACCCGGCGCAGCAGCTTGTCCTCAATTTGTGCGGCGTTGGCGAAGTAAATGTTTTCGTCGATACGTAATGCAAGAATTTGCTCATGCACTTGGACGGGGTAGCGTTTAACGGACCGAAACTGTTCGCTGTCGCCGAGGCGTCCGACCTGAGTAATGTTGGGCTGGCTGGAGTTGCGGATAAATAATGCGATGGATAACGCCACGCCAGCAAGCAGGCCAACTTCGACGCCAAGGAGTAGAACAAAGGCGATGGTGGCGAATTCAGTGACCGAGTCGTCTCGATAAATTTTCCAGTTAGTGCGAATTTTACTGAAGTCGATGAGTCCAAATACTGAGGTCATGACGATTGCCGCCAGTACTGCATTAGGCAGGCTCACAAACAAATTGGCAAAGAACAGCAACGTCAGTACCACCACTACGGCACAAACCAATGAGCTGGCTGGTGTGCGTGCGCCGGCAGCAAAATTTACGCTAGACCGAGAAAATGAGCCTGCCACGGGGTAGGCGCCGGTAAAACCCGCACTGATGTTAGCCAATCCTAAGGCCAGTAACTCTTGATTAGCGTTGATGCGATCATTAGTGCGGGTGGCCAGGGTGGTGCCAATAGAGTAGCTCTCTACATAGGTGACCACCGCAATGATCAGAGCCGCTGGCATTAACTCTAGCCAAATATTCAAAGACATCGGTGGCAGGGTTATTTCTGGCAGGCCTGTGGGTATTTTACCCACGGTGGTCAGATTGCTTTCTAGGTTGAATGCGATAACCACTAAGCTTGCAACTCCAGCACAAATCATCGGACCAATCCGTGCCAGCGGGTGGTCCTGAGCCTCTTGCATACCGAAGGCATGCAACAATTTGCCAATCAGCGGGCGGCTAACCAAGAGAAAGAGTAGTGCTGTAGCACCAAAGCTCAGGGCGTAAGGATTTAGCGATGTTATTTTTCCTACCAGTCCCGCCAGCGCGTTGCTTGGATTTGTATTGTCTGGGACGGCAATACCGGTAAGGCTCGGCAATTGGCTAATGATAATTAGAATCGCTGCGGCAGTAACAAAGCCATTTATCACTGGATGGCTCAGCAGCGTGACCAATCCACCCATTCTAGTGATGCGCAATACGCCTAAGAGTAGCCCGACCTGTAAACACAAAAGGGTTGTTATGCCTAAATAGGCTTCACTGTAGCGTGGTGCCAGCTCGCTGACTGTTGCTGTCACGAGCAGTGCTGCCACGGCGACTGGGCCTACTACCAGTTGTTTGGAGCTGCCGAATACCGCATAGATCACCATAGGTAACAGGCAGGCATACAGGCCCGACTGAGGCGGAACGCCTGCTAACAGAGCGTAGGCAACAGCTTGTGGAATGGTAACCATACCAACAATAAGGCCGGCCATTGCGTCATGGCCAAAATCGCTGCGTTGGTAATTGCTGACAATATCTGCCAGCGGTACTGCGCTGCGCCAGTCGCGCAGACCTCGACGTACGCGTAGGCCTAGGCGCATGTGTTTTGGCGCCGGATAATTTGCAATAAATGGAGAACTGCCATTGTCATATGCTAAGTCTATCAGTTGTAATTGACTCAAGGGCACAGGTTGTTGCAGATCCCGATAGGCGTCTATTGAGGCGATAGGGTTGAAGATGTGCGTACGTGCTCTTTTCAGGCGCGACCACGATAAGCAGACGGAATAATTAGTGCGACATAGACGCGCGGTTAGCATTAGGGGGATATATGATTACAACGAGAGCAGCAGTTGCATTTGCGGCTGGCCAGCCACTGAGTATTGAAACGGTAGATTTAGCGGCGCCGGCAGCGGGCGAAGTTCTGGTCGAGATTAAGGCCACAGGAATTTGCCATACCGATGCGTATACGCTTTCTGGGGCCGATCCCGAAGGTATTTTCCCCGCAATTCTGGGCCATGAGGGGGCGGGTATTGTCAGAGAAGTTGGCGCGGGTGTTACGACTCTCAAACCGGGTGATCACGTGATACCGCTCTACACCCCAGAATGCCGGCAGTGCAAATTCTGTTTATCCGGTAAGACCAACCTTTGCGGCGCTATTCGGGAGACTCAGGGGCAAGGCCTGATGCCTGATGGCAGTTCCAGATTTTCGCTAAATGGCGAGCCGCTGTATCACTATATGGGCACTTCTACTTTTGCGAATTTCACCGTAGTACCGGAAATTGCGTTGGCTAAAATTCGCGAGGATGCGCCCTTTGACAAGGTTTGCTATATCGGCTGTGGGGTTACCACAGGCCTTGGCGCGGTAATGAATACGGCGAAGGTTGAGGCCGGCGCCACTGTGGCGGTATTCGGTCTTGGTGGGATTGGTCTCAACGTGGTGCAGGGTGCGCGGTTGGCTGGCGCCGAGCGCATTATTGGTATCGATCTCAATCCGCAACGGCAATTGCTTGCTGAGCAATTTGGCATGACTGATTTCATCAATCCAACAGATGTGGCAAACGTGGTTGAAGCGATCGTCGACCTCACCGATGGCGGTGTGGATTATTCATTTGAGTGTATTGGCAATACCGACGTTATGCGGCAAGCGCTAGAGTGCTGTCATAAGGGCTGGGGCGAAAGCATCATCATAGGGGTGGCCGGTGCAGGTCAGGAGATTGCTACCAGACCGTTCCAGTTGGTGACGGGTAGAGTTTGGCGGGGCACCGCCTTTGGTGGTGCCAAGGGACGCACCGATGTACCGCAAATCGTTGACTGGTATATGGATGGCAAGATCAATATTGATGATCTGATCACGCATACCCTTGGGTTAGATGAAATTAATGCAGGCTTCGACGTTATGCATGCGGGGGAAAGTATTCGTTCCGTCGTGGTTTACTAAACTGAGTCAATAAATTTAACTAACAGAAAATATTAGCAAACAGCGAGGACGCTATGGGGCTCAAGGTAATTGGCGCTGGATTTGGTCGTACAGGTACTTTGTCGTTGAAATTGGCGTTAGAACGTCTGGGCTTCGATAAGTGTTACCACATGATGGAAATGCCCCTAGTGCCGCACCACGTCGAGCAATGGCGGGCCCTGGCCGCGGGTCAGAATGTGGATTGGGAAACGCTCTTTGTCGGCTATCAGGCGGCAGTGGATTGGCCATCCTGTAATTTTTGGCGACAACAATTGAAAGTTTTCCCTGACGCTAAAGTTATTCTGACGCGGCGCGACCCTGAGCAGTGGTATGCCAGTGTCATGCAGACTATTTGGCTGTCCTCAGAGCGAGGGCGCATGGATCTTGCGGCAGCGGAGCAGCGGGGCGAAGTGGAAAGCCCAGGCCAAGATCGCATCAAGATGCTTTATGAAGTGATTTGGGATGGCGTTTTCGGGGGGCGCATGGATGAAAAGCAACATGTGATCAATTGTTTTGAGCGCCATAACCAGGAGGTGATCAATAGCGTGCCGCGGAGCAAACTATTGATCATTGAGCCAGGCGACGGTTGGGCGCCGCTGTGCGAATTTTTGCAAATCGATATCCCGGATGCCGATTATCCGCGTATCAACTCAAAAGAGGACTTTCAAAAACGCTTTCTTAGTGTCCCGGAATCGCACTGACAGGAGTTAACGTTAGGTAGATGGTCTATAGCCGAGTAAGGGCGGCGATCAGAGCCATAAACATAGATATTAAAAAGGCCGCGCACAGGCCGATGAACAGGGCTTGCCAGGTTGAATGATAATTCCCCCGCATCTCTTTGAAAGTGGCGAACATGGGACCCTGAAGAACTTGGGTCGCCATTACAGCGACAATAGCTTGGGCTACAGCAGCGACTAAATTGATCGTTATTGGTAGTTGTGGCAGCTCTTCAGCGGTATTGCTGGCACCTTCGATATAGGCAGACAGTGCCCATAAAAATACAGCGAAGAGCGCGATAGTGGCAGCTAGGACGTAACGCGCCATCTTTCGCATGCCCAAGGCTTTGTAGTTTGCGTACAACAGGTAGCCGCCAGCAAGCAGCGAACAGAAGAAGGTTACCAAACCGATACTGAACATTGAGTAAAGTTTGGGCAATTCTTGAGGCTTTGGTGTCATGGCAGCAACGGTTGATTCAGACGCTAGATTATACTTGGTCGCTGTTTATAAAACTGCGTAGATCGCTCGAACGCATGAGCAATTTTCAGTAGCTCAAGGTCGCCCCTAGGCTTGCCCACAAGTTGCACGCCGATGGGCAACCCTGCTGGGGTAAAGCCCGCCGGGACCGACAGCGTCGGTAAGCCGGTAACGGTAATCATGCAGCACACCGCCATCCAGTCGATATAGGTTTCTAAGTTAATACCGTCAATTTCGCTAACCCATGCTTGTTCGATTGCAAAGGGTGGTACTTGGGCCGCGGGCAAGGCCAATACATCGTAGTGCTGAAAGAATGCTGCCGTGTCGGCATAGATTTTGGTGCGTAGCTGCTCCGCATGCAGCAGTTCGTCCGCGGTTAGGGCAAAGCCCCGCTCGATGTTCCAGATCGCCGTGTCTTTGGCGTCGTCACGCCAGTTTGGAATCGCCAGATCCAGGCTCCGGCCAAGGGTGCGTAAACCGGCGGCTCGCTGGGTCTGAAAAACTTCCATGGCGCCAGTTAGGTTAGGGTGGTCTTGGCTAACCTGTGCACCGAGATCGCTAAATACTCCTGCAGCACTCTGTATGACCGAGCGCACGCTAGAATCGATTGGCAGCGTACCCAGATCCTCGCTTACAGCAACTTTAATGGGTTGATTGGCGTCAACTTGGGCCGGCACCAACGCATCTAGAAAATAGTCACCAGACTCTGGGAGAGTTAGCGGGTCAGCTGCATCCGGTCCCGCCAAAATTGACATCAGCAGACTGGTATCGGCTACTGTTTTTGCCATTGGGCCTGCAGTGACCAACCGACCATACCAGCCAAAGCCGCGGCTAATAGGCGTCCGGCCTATTGAGGGGCGGAACCCTACTACGTTGCAAAAACTGGCAGGATTGCGTAGCGACCCGCCCATGTCGCTGCCATCGGCCAGGGGCAGCATATCGGTGGCCAAAGCAACGGCTGCACCGCCGCTGCTGCCGCCAGCGCTTTTGCTGATGTCGTATGGGTTGAGTGTGGCGCCGAATAGCGCGTTGAAAGTATTTGAGCCCAAACCAAACTCAGGCATGTTGCTGTGACCGATGAAGATGGCGCCGGCTTCACGCATACGTTTAGCCAGAGTGCTGTCGTGTTCTTCAATTCTGCTTGCGAAGGGTTTAAATCCCCACGTGGTTGGGAAGCCACGTACAGCTACTGCATCTTTCGGCGCCATCGGTAGGCCGTGTAGTGGACCGCGTTCCGCAATCGGCACCTGATCGGCGGCCGCAGCCAGAGCCAATGCCTCTTGTTCATCAAGTAGGTTTACTAACGCATTGACGGTAGGGTTAATGGCCTGAATGCGCGCATAAACGTTGCGCATGAGATCTACAGCACTGGTGCTGCCGCGTTGTAAATCACGGCACAGGGTGAGCGCATCGTCCCATAATGGCCTTGGGTTGTGATCAGGCAAAATCTATCTCCTCAAGCCAATCCAGCAGATCATTGAATACTTCGGCACGGTTGGTCTCGTTGAACATCTCGTGGCGTCCTCCCGGATAGAGTTTATGGGAGACATTTAGTTGGGCTTTTTCGTAGCGGCCTATGAGACGGCGAATGCCGCGCTCGTTATTGTGCACTGGGTCATCCGTGCCGCTGATAAAGCGAATCGGAAGATTTTTCGGGATGCACGCAATATGGCTGGCACGGCAGCCATGACGCAGGCCACGGAACATTCCGGCCAAACTACTGCTGCATAAGACGGCGCCGCACAATGGGTCAGCTACGTATGCTGCGACTTGCTCTGGGTCACGGCTTAGCCAGCCGAAACCCTGTTGGGCTGCTCCGTCTGGGAGATTTTCGAAGCGCTTATTATTGGCTGCGAACAAGTTGTCTCTGAGCACTGGACTGGGGGCATGGGGTCCGAGACGTTGACTGTCCAAGGTGGCTAAGAACTCTCCAGCTAGGGTGGTTAGCGCAGGCAGTGCTCCCGTGGAGCCGCTGAGTACGCAGGCTGCTAGGGTATGGCCGAAATAGCCGAGATATTGCTGTGCGAGCATTGCTCCCATGCTGTGGCCAAGCAAAATAACCGGTCGCGCGTAGCGGTTGCTAAGCCATCGCTGCAGCAAATGCAGATCTAAGAGGCTGCGCTGCCAACCGTCATAGCCCATGTCGCCGGGCGCACAGTACTCAGGCTGACTGTGACCGTGTCCGCGTAGATCAGGGGCGAGCACGTGGCAGCCGGCGCCGTTGAGAACTCGCGCCAGTGGTTCATAACGACCACTGTGCTCGCCCATGCCGTGGACAATGAGTACACAGGCACGAGTATGAGGTGTGGTCGCCGGCCACAGGCGGGTATATAGGCCGTAGCCCATATTGCGAAATTCTAAAGTGTCGGCCGGGTCGCTTATGTTGCTCTCCTCACTGTTCGGTTCCAGCTGTGCCGGTGGTGTCAACTTGCAATCCACCTTTGCGGCCCTTTAGTGTAGAGCGCAAAGCGGCCGAAGCGAAACAATAGCGATACAACATGCAAGAAACTCAACCGCAACCCACACCAGAACCGCAGCAGGGGATTGGCAATGGGTTGGACCGGCCGATTTTTTTTGGCAGCGTAATTATTATCCTGTCACTGTGCTTACCACTAGCCCTGTATCCTGAAGATGGACAGCAGATGTTGGGTCGAGCCTTTGATTATCTGACCCACAATTTCGGCATCGTATATTTAATAGGCTCGGTGGCAACGCTGTTATTTCTCCTGTATCTGGCGCTGAGTCGGTATGGCGATATCAGACTTGGCGATACGCGCCCCGACTTCTCCACCTTCAGTTGGTCGGCGATGTTATTTTGTGGCGGCATTGGCACCAGTATTTTGTACTGGGGTACTGTGGAATGGGCCCATTACTATGAAAGTCCGCCGTTTTCTGTGGCTGCGGGGACGCCAGAGGCACTTAATTGGGCGGTCAGCTACCCCATCTTTCACTGGGGTTTGATCGGATGGGCACTCTATTGCTTACCCGGTGTGGCTGTGAGCTACAGTTACTACGTGCGGGGCGCTAAATCTTTGCGTTTGAGTGAAGCCTGCGAGCCGATTATTGGGCGCCAAGCGCATGGTTTGCTCGGCCGTATTATCGACTTGCTCTTCGTCGTTGGGTTAGTAGGTGCCTGCAGTACTGGTATTGGTTTAGCGGTACCGCTGATTGGCATGTGTGTGACTGAATTATTTGGTCTAGATCGAGCAGCATGGGGTTTCAGTCTCGATCTAATCGTGATCTTTGTCGTTACCGTAATTTTTGCCACCAGTGTTTGGTTTGGTCTGGAGCGCGGCATTAAACGCCTCAGTGATTGGAACGTAGGGCTCGCCTTCGCGCTGTTATTTTTTATCGTGTTGGTAGGGCCAACCCTGTTCATTGTCGAATTAGGCTTTGAAGCAGTGGGCCACATGGTGCAGAACTTCGTGCGCATGAGCACGTGGGCGGACGCGTCGCAGACCTCGAGTTTTGTCGAATCGTGGACGGTGTTTTATTGGGCATGGTGGTTGGCATTAGGCCCGTATATGGGCATTTTTATTTGTAAGATTTCCCGTGGTAGAACCTTGCGGCAGATGATTCTTGGTTGTATCGGCTATGGCACTCTAGGCAGTGTGGTGTTCTTTTCGGTACTCGGCAATTACGCCATTTATCTTGAACTGAATGGTATGTACCCGGTGCTCGAAACCATGAATAGCGCCGGCGCGCCCAGCGCTATCGTCGGTGTGCTCAGCACGCTGCCCTGGCCAAAACTGGTACTGGTGCTGTTTACCATCGTCTGCGTGATCTTCGCCGCGACCAGTTATGACTCCTCTTCGTATACCTTGGCGGCCTCGGCCACAGAGGAATTGCCCCCCACGCAACATCCAGCTCGCTGGCATCGTGTGTTCTGGGCATTTCTGCTTGGGCTATTGCCAATTACGCTGGTATATCTGGGCGGGCTAAAACCATTGCAGTCGGCGGTGACACTGGTCTCAGTGCCGTTATTTGCGGTGATCGTGCTGTTGACTGTATCTCTTTATAAATCACTGCGGGCAGACACAGCGACCCAGGATGGCCCAGCGGTGGCAGCTGACTGAAAACGTGAATAAGTCATAGGTCATAGTGCTATGAGTCAATCGCCTTTGCATTCCCAATCACTGTCTTCGTTGTGCCGGCAGTTAAAGAGCGGTGCGCTTGCGAGTTTAGATGTGACCCGCAGCATGCTGAACCGCTGCGAAGAATATGACGTCACCTACCAGAGTTATGCCCGGCTGCTCACCGAGACTGCGCTGGCCGAAGCTCAGGCCTGTGATGAGGCGCGTCAGCAAGGCGCACAGCTTGGCCTGCTGCATGGGGTGCCCATCGCGATCAAGGATCTGCTGTTTACCGCTGGGGTTGAAACCGCCAGTGGTACTGACGTCATGCGCGATTTCAAGCCAAATTATGACGCTACCGTAGTTACCCGGCTGCGCGCTGCCGGTGCGGTCATTATCGGTAAGACACAACTTACTGAAGGGGCCTATGGTAGCCATCACCCCTCAATTACTGCGCCAGTTAATCCTTGGGCGCCGGATGCCTGGAGCGGCGTCTCTTCCTCGGGGTCAGGTGTAGCCGTTGCGGCAGGCCTTGCCTATGCGGCATTGGGTTCAGATACCGGCGGCAGTATTCGTTTTCCCTCGGCGTGCAATGGCTTGGTCGGTTTGAAACCAACCTATGGCCGAGTCAGTCTCCACGGGGCATTTCCGCTGGCGAATAGTTTGGATCATATTGGCCCAATGACCCGAAGTGTTGAGGATGCAGCGCGGGTGCTGCAAGCCATTGCCGGTTATGACTCGCAAGATGCCAATAGCGCTGACTTGCCGGTGCCGTCCTATCTTTCGTGCCTGCAGCCATCCAATAAACCCATCATCGTCGGCCTGGATGAGTCGTATATTAGTGCCGGCGTACCCGCGGCGGTTACCCAAGTTCTGGTTGATGCCCTTGCCCGAGCGGGTACAAAGGTCGAGGTGCGCGCGGTCACCATGCCACCGAGTTATTACCAGTTGGCGGTGGATTGGGGTAAAAGCTGTGCTGTGGAGTGTTTGCGTGCCCACGCCGACATGTACCCTGAACAAGCACACAGATATGGCCCTGGACTGACCTGGCTACTAGAACTTGGTCGTACCGTGTCAGCTGACGAGTATGCACAATTGCAGAACTTGCGCGCTCAGTTTCGCACTGAGCTTGATGCGGTCCTCACGGCAGTAGACGTGCTGCTGACACCGACTATGCCTATTGCTGGGCCATCTGTTGCGCAGATGGAGCAGGGAGGGTTGGAACCGGAATCTGCACCGTTTTTATCTTTTACCGCGCCGTTCGACTACTCAGGTCACCCGACTCTCAACGTACCAGCAGGGGTTGATAGCAACGGCCTGCCGCAATCGCTGCAGCTTATCGGCGCGCGTTTTAATGAGTCTGGATTGTTAGCAGCGGGTGCTATGTTTGAACGCGTTCTAGGCCCTATGGCGTATCCAATGCCTTAGAGGTCTTGGCGGATTTTCGCGATATTTACTGATAGAGCGGGCACTCTGGATCACGGAGTCGAAAATACAAGCAATAAACTGAGCAGGAGTTGAGCGTGCGCTATTTGAAACAGTTATCCAATCTGGGCTTGCTGAGCATCCTTCTTGGGACCACTTTCCATGCATCGGCTGCGTCCCGAGAAGATGTTGTGGGTCTCTGGCGTGATGATGGATCAATACTTTGGGTTGAGCAGGTCGGTTCTACCTTGGAGGCTAAAATCATTGCGCTTCGGCCAGGCGAGCTGACTTATCTAGAGGATGAGAGCAGCCCATGGCCCGTAGGCACACCGCGGCGAGATGATCAAAACCCAGATCCCCAGCTGCGCGCGAGATACCTAATGGGACTCAATATGCTGACGGACTATCGCTTTGATAAGGGCGTTTGGCAGGGCGAAATTTATGACCCCAGATCAGGTAATACCTACTCCTCGACGATGAAAGTAGATCGAAAAGGCGAATTACAAATGCGCGGCTACATTGGCATTGCCTTATTAGGCAGAACGGTAATCTACCAACCTTTTGACCCATGCATGGGTCATAGCTTAGCCGTCAGCAGTGAATTTGTGGCATTGACTACCTGCACTGAGGGCAATGCGCAGTAAGCCGGTCGGCAGCGCGTAGTTACAAAGATCTGCGACTAGCCTAGCCATCGGCTCTGGTAGGCGGCACACTGTGCGGCTTGAAAGCTTTAGGAGAAGGGCTCTGTTCACTAACCTCGGTGTCGACATAGCGCAATTACCAGCTACCCATTCCATTGACTTTGTGCCTCTGGAACGGCGCTACGTGCTCGCCCAATTCGTCCTAAGTGTGGTCTGGATGATCGTAATCGCCGTGGTGGTTTTTGCGGCTGTATGGTTGTTTCTACCTGAGGAATGGCGCCGCGGCCTGAGCACATTACTGGTATTGCCAGTGTTTCCAGTACTCACCTATTGGTCGTGCCGGCGCTGTGGTTATGCCCTCAGGGAACATGATATTGCCTTACGCAAAGGCATTTTTTGGCGCAAGCAAATCATCCAACCCCTTGTGCGGTTGCAACACATTGAGGTGGCCAGGGGTCCGGTCGATAAGTATCTGGAGCTGGCCGGTCTGCGTATCTTTAGCGCCGGCACCGAAACCGAGACATTCACAATCCCTGGTTTGAACGTCGCTACCGCTGAGCAGTTGCGACAACGTCTGCTCGACGCTCAATCTACTCAGGGTTAGTTCTTTGCTCGAAGCTGATGCCGACCATGTATGGTCGAAACTTTCAAATTGGGCCGTGGTGTATTTCGCGGCGCGCAGCCTGCGCCAGATTTTCACCAGCGCCTATGCCCTAGCCCCGATCCTGATAGCCACCCTGCGAGCAGACAGTCTATGGGTACCGGCCATGTTGTTGAGCGCCGCCATCGCTTTAATTCTCGGGCATGCGTTTTTGTTCGTGCGTCGGTTCGACTACCGATGGTCTGAGTCGGGTCTGATCGTAAGACAGGGGGTATTCCAACGCGCTCAGCTGGATTTGGATTTTTCGCGTATTCAGAATGTATCAGTAGTTCGGCCCATTTACTTTAAACCGCTAGGTTTAGCCTCCTTGGCGATCGACAGTGCGGGCTCTAGTGAGGAAGAGGTAACGCTGGCGGCGTTAGAAGGGACATTGGCAGAGTCGTTGCGACAACGGATAGTGGACGCCCGATTGACTGTGCAAGCGTCTGATTCTTCAGAGCCAGTCCAAGATGATGTTGTTTTGATTCAGCGTAGTGCACGGGACATAGTCATTCACGGTCTGAGCAGTAATCAAGCTTGGTTAGTTCTAGCTGGATTACTAGGCGTCTATAGCCAACTGCCGGAGTCGTCTCAATTGAGTTCGGAAACCGTGGTTGCCCTGTTTCCTGACAGTATGCTGGAAGCCACGGCGGCACAGATTTGGCTTATCGGCTTTGTGCTCTTGATGATCGGTGTTGCGTTGATGCTGGGTTTATCTGTGCTGGCATCGCTGTTGATTTATAAAAACTTTCAGTTGAGTCGGATTCCGGATGGTTTTGCTGTTGGCCATGGGGCGTTGAGTCGGCGGGAGTTGCATGTACGCCAGCGGCGCATTCAAACCGTCGCTATCCAGCAGAATTGGATCGCCCGATATTTCTCGCGATTTAACGTCAAATTCGAGCAAATTGCCCATGCCCTCAGCAGCGGTAACGGCGATCAAAAATTACTGGTGCCCGCGGTTACTATGGCGCAAAGCCAAATGCTGGTTGAAGATGCCCTCGGTTGCTCCTACACATCGATTGCCTCGGAGCCTTACAGTGCAGTGAGTGCGTTGTATTTGCGCAAACGCTGGTATTGGTTGGCGCTGATAGGTCTGCCATTGTTGCTATTGCTGGCTGTGAATCTTCCTCCATGGGTAGTGGTCATCGCGAGCGTTATCATTGGGTTGCTGGCTTGGGCGGCCTATTGCAGCTGGCGCCTGCTCGGTGTGGCAGTAAATAAAGAGCATCTGATCTTGCGCCGAGGACTTATAGGGCGATCCTACGTGGTCGTACCCTTGGCGAAAATACAGCGAATAAACTTCGTGCAAACCCACCTTATGCGGCGCCGCCAGGTTGCGCACCTGCGATTGGTGCTGGCCTCAAGAACTGTCACCATACCCTACCTTTCGGCACATATGGCACGGCAGGTTGCGGATTACGCCCTGTATTTGGTTGAAGCGCGCCCGAAGTCGTGGATGTAGATACGCATATGGAGTGTACTTGTGGATCCGATTAGCCAAGGTGCAGTGGGCGCGGCGCTTGCAACGTCGACTCAGGATCGTAAGAAACAGCTATTTACGGTGGCCTGGCTCGGTGCGCTTGCGGGTATGGCCCCAGATTTA
>Ga0160423_10001072_pt1 | contig 22758 bp, 27 predicted proteins | sample CRUFie14St8metaG_FD_108191 | JGI IMG/M metagenome (GOLD analysis project Ga0160423, IMG submission 108191) | Marine microbial communities from the Costa Rica Dome - CRUD Field 142mm St8 metaG | ecosystem: Environmental > Aquatic > Marine > Oceanic > Photic zone | place: Costa Rica: the Eastern...
ATATGCAATTTACTTGGATCACCTTAACCTGCCTACTTTTGGGATTGGCCATTTGGTGCTTGATTCTGATCCAGAATATGGACAACCTGTAGGCACACCTGTCAGTGAAGAGCGTGTTAACAGTTGTTTTGACAGTGATATACAAGGAACTATAACAGATTGTAAGAATTTATTTGACAATTTTGATGACTTGCCAGAAGAGGCACAGTTAATTTTATGTAATATGATGTACAATTTGGGGTACACAAGACTAAGTAAATTTAGTAAACTTAGAGCAAGTATATCAATTATGGATTTTACTGAGAGTGCAAATCAAATGTATGACTCGAAATGGAGAACACAAGTGCCTAACAGAGCAGAGCGTTTAATTAACAGAATGAAAGCATTAGGAGCGTAATATGTTATCAGCAATACTTAGTTTAGCAGCGCCAGCGGTACTTGGTCCATTAGGAATGTCACCTATGATAGCCAGCGCTATAGGCGGTGGATTAGGATCTTTATTGCAAGGCGGTAAAACAGAGGATGTGATTAGAGGTGCAGCATTAGGTGGTTTAGGTGGTTACTTAGGCGGCAAAATAGGAGGCACATTTGATACTGGCGCTGGTACGCAGCTTGGTGCAAGTGAGTTAGCTGGTGGCGCAACTAATGTAATACCAAATAATATGAGTTATGCTGATCTAGTAGCTCAAACTGGCGGCCCTGCTACAGCAGGTGCTGGTGCTGGTTTTGGGGCAGCATTGACAAGACCAGAAGCTATAGGCGCTGGTTTAGGCGGATTAGCTGCAGATTCTATGATGATGCCAAAATATAGAGAAGAAGAAGAAGAAAAAGAATATCCAAGAGGTATGCCTATTAAGAATACATCTGTTTTCCCAGAGTTTGGATATGACGCTGGTAAAATGGGTGAATTTAATTACAGAATCCCAAGAAACTTTGCAGAGGGCGGTGAAGTTGAGGCTATGGATGCAGGTATTGGTGGCATGATGAAAGATGGAATGAATGATAAAGAGTTAATTAGTAGTGCTATTGATGTAATACAAGGTGAGATTGATGACCCAGATAAACAGCAAGTTATATTAGGTCAGTTTGTAGCTCAGTTTGGTCAAGATGCATTACAAGATTTGATAACCAGAGTGCAATCAGGAGATATACCAGCTCAATCACAAGAAGGAGATGGCATGGTAAGAGGTGCTGGTGATGGTATGGCTGATATGATTCCTGCTTCAATGGAAGGAGATCAAGATGTATTACTTTCTGATGGTGAGTTTGTTGTGCCTGCTGACGTTGTTAGTGGCCTCGGAAACGGCTCCTCAGATGCAGGCGCTAATAAATTAGAAGATATGATGGATAGAGTTAGAGAGTTAAGAACTGGTGGTAAGAAACAGCCACCTGCGATACCTGATGAGATGATGTTGCCTGCATGATATGCACAGCAGTGCCTCGTGAGGCGATAGATATAGTTTGGGGTGATGTAAGCGGAATGCTTAACAAAGCCATACAAACAAGCGCAGGTAAGTATCACATTGATGATATTTATCAACATTTAAATGAAGGATATTATAATCTTTGGTTAATTATTGATAATAAGAAAGATAAAAAGGTGATAGCAGCAATAACTACTAGAATAATAGAGTATCCAAGCAAAAAAGCTATGGCTATGGATTGGATAGGTGGCAGGCGAATGATGGAGTGGCTGCCTATCGCTATGGAAAGATTAACAAGTTTTGCAAAAGATTGCGGCTGCACTCATTTAGAAGGCTACGGAAGAAAAGCGTGGTCTAAGATTTTAAAAAAATATAATTGGAATCCTGAATATATAGCATACAGAATGGAGATTAAAAATGGGTAAAGGTGGTGGATCAAGGCCTCAACAGCCTACAGAACAAAATATAGTACAAAGCTCATTGCCAAAATATTTTGAGCCATATGCTATAGATATGATTAAAAGGGCTGAGGCTGAGTCTAAAAGAGAATATATTCCGTATGAAGGTCAAAGATTAGCAGATGAAAACGAAGATACAGCTAGATCAAGAGAAATAGCAAGAGGCGTTGCGGAAGGTGGCATACCCGGGTTAACTCAAGCAACATCTGGAACAGTTGCTGGTATGGGTAGAGCTTTGCAGGGCTTAGACTTTGCATCACAAGATTTTGATTCTGCTCAAGCGCAAAAATATATGTCACCTTATATACAAAACGTATTAGACGTTCAAAAACAACAAGCCGTATTAGATTTTAATAGAGCGCAAGCTGGAAGAGACGCAAAAGCCGTTCAAGCTGGTGCATTTGGTGGCTCTAGACGAGCAGTTGCTGATGCTTTAGCAGGTGAGAGCTTACAAAGACAACTTGCAGATATACAGGCTACCGGACAACAAAGAGCATTTGAACAGGCTCAACAACAATTTGGAGCAGACAGAGACGCTAGATTAGCAGCAGAAAAACAGGGATTATCAGCGGCAGAGAGCTTGTCTGGTCAATCAGCACAGCTTGCCGCATTAGGCGAGAAAGCCAGAGCTGGTGATATAGAATCAGCACAGTTACTAGAAAAAATTGCTAAGGATAGACAGGCAAGAGAGCAGGCAGGATTAGACTTATCTTATGAGGATTTTGTAAGACAAAGAGATATGCCAAGAGAAGATTTGACATTCTTGTCATCTATTTTGCGTGGGGTGCCTGTAACGCCATCCACAGAAACTACAAAGTTTCAACAATACAACCCTATTCAAGACTTGCTGGGGACAGGCATTGCTGGTTTAGGATTATATAAAGGAATAACTGGATTATGATGAATGTTTTACAAATACAAAATGATTTAAAAAACTTTTCTGAAGAGCAGTTAATAAAAGAAATGCAACAGCCTAGTGGCTCTGCTCCACAATTTCTTGTTCTATCAGAGTTAAACAGGCGCAAAAGAGTTAAAGGTGAGTTTGAAGCAAGACAAGCTAAAAATATGCCCACAGTAGCAGAAGAGGCTGTATCTGCCGCTGGTGTTCCTCAAGCAGGCATGATGGGCATGTCAGAGGCTATGGCTCCTGCAAGTGTAGAGTCAGGTGGTATAGGGTCTATGATGCCTAAAACTATGAAGATGGGCGGAGAAGTTGATTCCTATGCAGAGGGTGGTCTTATAGAGGGTATAGCTGATAGTGTAGGTCAAAATGCGGAAGCATTGCAACGCATACAAGAAGCTACATTGCAAAATTCTAAAATATTACAAGATCAAAGAAGCACAGCTATACAACAACCACAAATACCTAGGCCTATGCCTATACAACAGCCAATGCCAATGCCTACACAGCAAATAAGACCTAGACTACCCGGTTTTGGTGGAAAAGGTGGGCCAACAGGTCCAAGGATTCCTATGAATAGATTTGGAGTGCCACCACGACAAAGATTAGGAGTGCCTCCGCAACAAAACTTAGGAACAATGGCAGCAAGACTTGGAACTGGTGGGCTTGGTTTTGGTCAATATGCAAGCAGAGCTTTTGGTATTGCAGAACCACAATCAATGGCTGAGGGTGGCGTTATTAGGGCGCAATCTGGTAAATTCTTTGATGCTATGGGCAGACCTACACAAGAACTTATAAATGCTATGATAATGCAGGAAAGTGGCGGAGACACAAAAGCTAGAGGTAGTTTAGATGAAGTTGGTTTATCACAAATAAGACCATCTACAGCTATTATGCCCGGATATGGTGTTAAGTCTATGTTTCCAGAGCTAGAAAATCAGGTAGGTAAAGGTAAAAAATATGCTACAGCTCAAGAGGCTTACTTAGACAATAAAGAGATGGTTGACGCAAGATTAGAAGAGGGCGATACATCTAAAAACTTTATGGAAGATTTGCTTACAGGATATAGAAAAAACACTGACACTGATGCAGGTGCTATATCTGCTTATAATGTAGGATTAGGTGGGTTAAAAAATATAAAAAACCCAGCAGATTTTAAGTATTTTACAGAAGTTGCTAGTAAAATGAAGCCAGTTGAATACGATGAAACCCCTATAAATAGTGGTATTATGTCCGCCCAAGCAAGCACAAAAAAAGAAAAAGATAATTCTATGGCTGGTAAATATGGTCCAGCAGGCTTGGACAGACCTGATCTGGGGTTTTTTGGTAAGTTGGGCCGTGCATTAGGTGGTAAAAAATTTGGACAACCCGGTGAAATAATGTTTGAGCAACCTTATGGTTTATTGGGTAGATCATTTGATGAAGATGACGAGGTATTAGGTGACAAAAGTAATATACCAGAATCTTTAGGTGAGAATTATAAAGATTTTATAAAGAAAAACTTTCCAGAAGATTATAAAAAAAATTATGAAGGTAGGTTTAATATGTTTGAGGATAATAAACTTACAGATGAAGCTCAGAATGTTTTAGAAGAAAATGAAGCTATGATAGGCGATGTTACTCCTGAAGTAATGAATATTGCAAATCAAGTTACAGGAACTACAAATTTAGAAAAACCAGATCCTGAAAAACAAACAACACAATTAACATCTTTAGAGCAAGAGTTGTTAAATAGACAAAATCAACTACAAAAAGATAGAGACTTTGATAGATATATGGCACTTGCGCAGGCAGGGCTCTCTATAATGGCATCCGATAAGCCAACACTAGCAGGTGCTATAGGAGAAGGTGGCACAGCAGGCCTAACAGCTTTTAGAGAAGCACAAGAAAGATATCAAGATGGATTAAATGATATTCTTAATGCTAGAGTTAAATTAGCTGGTAAAAAGGGCGGTTTAACACAGAAAGAAGCTATTAATGCCATATCTGCTATTGATTCAAATATAGCAACTTTAAGAGGCAAGATGGCATCCGCTACTGATCCAGCTATAATAAAAGACATACAAAATGAAATAGCGCAGTTTAATTTTCAAAAAGAATCTTTAATGCCAAGAGCAGGGTTTTCTAGACTGAGTATGAATGTAAGTGACAGTGCAGCTAAATAAAAGTTAAGGTTAACAAATGGGAACATATAACACATTTAGTAGAGTTACTGGTAAGTCTTATCCCTTTATTATCGATGGCGACACCCCAACACAAACCGAAATGGCGAGAATCACGCAGATTTTGGCACAAGAAGAAGGTTTGACTACAGAGCAAGTAGAGCAAGACCAAGGTAATTTATTCACAAGAAATATAGGCAGAGGTATAGATACTATACAACAAGCATATGGCTCTGCTGTAGAGGGTATAGGTGAGTCTACAGGTCTTGATTTTCTTAAAAACTATGGTGCGTCTGTTGTAGAAAGTAACAGAAAAGAACTAGAGGCAAGTCAAGAGGCGGCCAGACAGTTAGATGATATAAAAGATGTAGGTAGTTTTTTTGACTATGCAGGAGCTACATTAGGATCGCAGGTTCCACAACTTGGTAGTACGCTTGCTGGTTCTGCTGCGGGCTTTTTAGTTGGTGGCCCAGCTGGGGCCGTAGTGGGTGGATTAGCGGCTAATTTACCATTTTTCTATGGGTCTAACAGAGAAGCACAAAAAGAAGAAGTATTAGCTGGTAATAGAATAGAAGTTTCAGAAGGTGCTGCAGCTTTAACTGCTATACCTCAATCAATATTAGATTTAATAGCAGATAGATTCTTAGTTGGTGGATTTACAGGTAAACTGGTTGGTGGTGGTGGCCTATTTACAAAAGGTGTTAAGGCTGGAATAAAGCAAATAGGTAGGCGTGGTGCAATTGGAGCTGCTAAGGGCGTTATAACAGAGGTACCTACCGAGATAGGCCAACAAGTATTAGAAAGATTACAAGCTGGTAAAAGCCTTACAAACAAAGAAGCCATTGATGAGTACAAAGAGGTTGCTGCAGCCGCTGCGCTAATAGGTGGCACCGTGTCTTCTACAGGGACCATAGTAGCAGGTAGTAAAGAGAAGAAATTAACTAAAGATGAAGAGTTAAATAGAGATCAAGCAAATGAGGCGCTACAAACACAGCAACAGATTAATAATGCAGAAAACTTTTTAAATACAAAAGGACTACCAGCACCCAGAACATCACCTGCAGAGGTACAAGATGATACAGTTGCAGACTTAGAAACAGAAGATAAAAAGACAGACTTAGAAAAAGAGTATGAAGGTATGGCTCCAGAGGAAATACCTTTTTTTATAAGATACAACAAAGCATTAGATGCAATTAAAAAGTCTGGAAAAATTAACCCAACAATTATCAGAAATGCCATACGAGAAGAAGGTACAAAAATACCTAAAGCTGAAGTTGAAGAAATAATACAAGAGATGTCTAGGCGTGGAGATATAAAATCTGTAGGCAAAAATAAATTTGAAGTAATGCAAGATGATTTAGATACGTATAAATCAAGAGCTAGTGCATTAAAATCTAAAGCAAAACAAATATTAGAAGATAAACAAAAAATACAAGACGAAATAGATCAAACTATACCTATACCTGCTGTTGACGCAGATCCTGTTACAATAGAAACAAACAGACAAAGATTAGAACAAAAAAACCTTGAGTATGACAATGTAATTAAAGAGGCAATGATACTTGAGCGTGATGCCGCTGATTATATTAAACAAAGATATGGCACCACCGATGTTAAAGGTACCACAGACCAACGAGTGGCAATAGAAAATCCTGTAACTGCTAGTGCGGTTATACCTGATTTGACTGCTAAAAAGAGCTTTGATGTAGCAGATAAGAAAAAACTTACAGATAACTACATGAACAAGAGAGATGTAGTTATGAAAAAACTATCTGATAGAATGAAAGCTATTGGGTTAGGTGACGTTGTATTAAGACAAGAAAATATACTAACTGGTAATCCTAACGAGTCACCTGCAGAAGCATTGCAAAAGGGTCAGATTTATGAGGGTTACTTTCAAACAGAGGGTGGCAAGCCAACAATAGCCTTGGCTATGGAGATATATGATCCTAATCTTACAGATGCAGAACTAGAAGCCAAGATAGGCTCTGTATTAAATCACGAAGTAATACATGCTTTAAAACGTATGGGTCTCTTTAATGCGCAGGAGCTAAAAACATTAACTGATGCTGTTAGTAAACGTAAATATGTTGTTATGGAAAATGGCAAGCCAGTTGAAAGACAATATACATTCTTAGACAGAGCTGAGAGAATGAATAGAGATCTTACAGCTGAAGCTAAAATAGAAGAAGCGATTGCTGAGATGTACAGAGCATACGCTGATGGCAGAATAGTTGTTGGCGGTAAGCCTAAGACCCTACTACAAAAAATTACTAAGTTTATTAAGTCAATATTTGGCGCCCATGAAGATGTGGGCATAACAGATGTAGACCAGATATTTGAAAATATAGGCACTACAGATCAAGAAAAACAAATAGGCAGAAGAAAAAGAGACCCAGAAAGTGCTATGGAGAGACAAAATAGCCTTCTTAATACACAAGCAAGCCTATCAGATCAGTTTACTGGTGATGTAAGGCCTAAAGTAAGACCAAGCAGGACCATACCACAAAGGGTTAAGACAGCTTATAAGTTATTTGTACAAAGAGCAGATGGACAATTATTACCATTATTTGTCAATGCAGCAGATCCTATACCTGTTGGTCAGTTTATAGAAGCTGATTTTCCTACTGCTACTTTTGTTGGTAAGTCATCAGTTAAAAGCGAGCCTTCATTTTATGTGCCAACAAAAGGTGCAGAGCGTACAAAAGGTGAAGTTAAAAGAAAGACTGGCACTCAAATTATAATTAATTCTGAGCAAGATAGAGCTAGATTAATACAAGAAGGATATATAACAGAAAAAACAAGTAGAACTGAAGAAGCGCCGTTTGGTAAAGTTACGGCGGTTGCTGCACGCCCCGGTTTTCACGCAAGCGTTAAAGCGTATGCGCTGCATTTAGGACCGGAAGATTTACAAGTTACAAAAAAAGAAGCTGACAAACTAAGCGATCTAGGCATGGTTATTAAGCCTAAAGAGGGAAAATACTTTGTAAAGCGTAGAGCAGAGGATCATGTTTTTGCTGAAGTGTCTATGGCAGATGATATAAATTATCAAGAGCAGATAGATGCATCAGATAGAACAGATATAAATGACAGAGTGCCATTAGGTGGTAGTTATGTATATACAGATGGTCAAGCTAATCAAGACTGGTTAGTTGGTGGTGACATGCGCATTGATAGAGTTTTATTAAGACATGAAGCTCAGTCTATAGCAGAAAGCCAAGGAGTAAAAGATTTACCTTATAAAGCAGAGGTAGAAAAAATATTAGGTAGAAAGCTATCTAGTGATTTGCCTATAGACGAAAAATCTGTTGATAGGAAAGGTATAGCCTTTTCAAGAAAACAGCTTGATCCAAAATTATTAAGTCAAAGTATAATTAAAAATTATAAAACTGATGATAATGGAAATATCTTAACAAAAGCACAATTAGGTGATGAAAATCCATTTATTAGATCTGCTCCTGCAGGCACAGTGAAGCTAGAAGATGCATTACAGAAACTTCAAGACGAAAGAGGTGGTGCGGTTTATGATATTAATAATGCAGAAGACAGAGAAGCTGTATCACAAATAATAGCTGAAGAAGCTAGAGTTGCAATGGAGCGTGATGATAGCGCCATAGGATGGTATGACCGTACACTTAAACTAGCCAAGAAAGTTATTGGTGTGGCGCATCCAGAGGTTGATAAGTCTAATCCTGCATATAATCCAGACAATGAAGCAGCATTTGATTTTGCATTATCTATAACATCAAATGGATTAGCTATTATTCCTAATTTTAAAATGGCTACAGAACAATACGAGCATTGGGTTGAGAACGGCACATTTAAAGAAGAGGGCAAAGATGCTGGTATGAGAAAGGCTTTCTTTGCCTACAATACTATGAAAGAAACTATGTCTGACGCAGAGATAACAGAGTTTCTTAACTCAGATTTTACAATGGGTGAGCTTAAAGCCTTACCAATAATAAAAGAACTTGGAATTACTGTATCTTCAACAGAGACAGTTAATACAATTGTTAAGGGTTCACAAATATTTGGATCTAAGATAGGTGGTGCATTCTATCAAAATGTTAGAGGTAACTATGATGCATTGACTATGGATAGATGGTTTATGAGATTCTTTAATAGAATAACAGGCAATCCATTTAAGGTTATAGGAGAGAATGTATTAAGCGATAATAAAGCTAGATTGTTAAGGGCTGTACAAACAGCAGAAGCACAAAGAAATAATTTTCTTATAAATGCTATAGAAGATGCAAAAGATGAAGCAAATATAGATATTATTAATGATGCCACAGCTATAGAGTTGGCTGCAGCATTAGATAGGCAGTATCAAGTAGCATTCTCTAAAACACCTGTAGAGCTTAGAGATCAAAAAACAGAGCTTGATTTAGCTGCTCAATCTTTAAATAGAAACGCAAATACACAAGTTGTAGAGACGCCTCGTAGTGGAGGGGACCGTGCAATGATGCGCCTTGTAATTAACAGGGCAAGACAGATACTAGCTGAGAACGGCATAAATATTAGTAATGCAGATATACAAGCATTGTTATGGTATGCAGAAAAAGATTTATTAGATGCCTATGGCGTTAGAAAAGGTCAGGGATTAAAGAATGACTATGTAGATGGTGCTATAGCAGTATTAAGAGAGAGAGGTATAGAAAATGAAACGATCACAGAAGCACTCCCCGAATCAGAAAGAAACAGACTCGATAGTGACACAAATACCGAGAGAAAGATTGAAGGAGTTTATAACCCAAATGACATCGTTACAGAAGAAGAAACAGATGTCGAACAAGAAGTAGAAGAATACGATGTATCTGAGGGTTTAACAGAGCAAGAGAAATCAGAACAACAAAAACTACAAGATGAGTTTGATAAGTTTAATAGGGTTATGTCTGCAGCTGTTAACCCAAACAAGCTAATTAACGTACCTTTGGCAGACCCAACTGAGAGTGTATTTGGTAATAGATATTTTTACGGTACAGTAAAGGGTCCGCAGGGCAGAATGACCAATGTAGTTTTAACAGAGGGATTTCATGAGTATAAAGGCACAGACAAACAAGGCAACCCTATCTATAGTGGTGAGGGATTAGCGCATATTTTAGGTGAGCGCGGCAGAAAACCAAGCAGAAAAGATGAATTACTAGTGCCAACAGAAGATGGTAACTGGATAAAGTATAAAAATGTTGAGACTGCTATATACGAAACATTAAAAGCATATAAGCATAAGAATGGTGTAAGACAAAGATATGATGGCAAGTCAACAGATCTTGTGTTGTTTTGGGATAAAGCAAGGATAGCTGGTAAAAACAAAGCTAATAAAACATTAGCACTTGTGTTAAAATACAAAAAAGATACATATTCACAGCCAGTATATGTAGTTAATACAACATTTTTAGAAGACTCTGATAGGCGTGTTGGAACACAGCGTGTTAATTCTATGGCTACTATACCGACTACGGACACAACACCACAATCAGATCAAATAGTTGAAGACATAGAAAAGAAAAGACTAAATATTCAATATAATAATTTAGCTCCGATACTAGGTAAAATAGTATCAAAAGTTACATTTGGCAAAATAGAAAAAGAAAAAGCGCAAAAAGAAGCAGAAAAGATATTAATTAAGTTCCAAGATGCCTTGTTACCTGTGGGTGCTATGTTGGATGAGCTAAAGAAGAAAGGATATACGATAGCTGATGCATTAGACACATACTTGCAAGAGGAGTTATTTCATGGTAGAGCAGGCGCTAAAGTAGAAGATATACAAGAAAAGTTATTTGTCCCATTATCCGAAACTATTAAGTCTATAAATATATCAGATCAAAAGTTAAATGAGTTAATATCTATTAGTAATTTTTATAAAATAGCTCAGAAAAAATATATAGATAAAAGACTGGCTGTTGCAGACGCCATACTTTATGCAAGGCATGCTAAAGAAAGAAACGACTACATCAACAAAAATAAGCCCGGGGGTAGGGACAAAGGGTCCGGCATGGCAAACAAGGAAGCTGATGCTATAATAAATTGGCTATCTACGCTTGATACGGTTGAAGGTGGTAAATTAGCTAGAATAGAAAATATATCAAGACAAATTATAGCGAATACAAATCAGCAGCGTTTAGAGAGTGGCCTAATAAAGCCTGAACTTTTAGACTCAAACTTTAAATCAAAAGTATATAATAATTATGTGCCATTAAGAGGAGATATAGAATCTGAAGTAGAAACTGAAGAAGATTTGATGGGTAAAACCAGAATGACTACCAACTTGTTTGGCGCAGCGGGTAAGGAAGACCGGTCCGCATTAGGACAAACCGATTACGCAGAAAACATTATTGCATCAATGATGGCACAGAATCAAAGGTCAATTGATCGTGGTGAACGTAACAAAGTAGGACAATCATTTGCCAATCTATTAAGGGGTTTTGAAGAACAGCCTGATGGCACATTTAAAGTAAATGAGCAATTAAAAACACATATGGAAAAAATTGCGAGATTTGTTGACGATATGCCAAAAAAACTTCAAGAGGGTTTAGATAAAAATAGAATATTAACTATAAAAGAGAATGGTGTAGAAGTTAAGGTTCACTTTGAGGATGCTCGAATAGGTCGTGCATTAAAAGGGCATCTTACGCCTGAGTCAGTTGGCAAGTTTACAAAAGCTCTTGGCAAGATGAATAAGTATTTATCTAGCATTAATACTACATATAACCCTGCATTCGTTATTCCAAACTTTGCAAGAGACTTGGAAACAGCAGGTGTTAACATGCAACAGTATGACCAAAAAGGGATGACCAAAGAAGTACTAACAAGCACAGTATCAGCGGTTAAGGGTATTGCTGCGGTATTACGAGGTGGTAAAGAAACATATTGGTCAGAGCAGTACAGAAAGTTTGTATCTGCTGGTGGTAAAAACGCCACTAACCAAATGGGAGACCTGCAAGATCAGATAAATAATATAGGAGATATATTAGGAGATATATCTGATACAGGAATAAAAAAGAAGTTAGGATTAAATAAGAACGGATTCACAAGAAAGTTATTAAACTTTTTAGATGACTACAATACAGCAGTGGAGAATGGGGTCAGGGTATCTGTATTTACTTCACTTACCAAGCGTGGCGTTTCACCGGCCCGGGCTGCACAAGCGGCTAGGAACGTGACCGTGAACTTTGCGAAGGGTGGAGAGAATAAAACCTTAATGAACTCATGGTATTTATTTTACAATGCATCATTGCAGGGATCTATGGCGCTTATCAACGCTGCTGCTAAATCAAAGAAGGTAAGAAAAGTTTGGGCTGGTTTGGTTATCTACGGCATCATGCAAGATCAACTTAATTCACTACTTTCTGATGATGAAGATGAAGATGGAATTAAAGATTATGATGAATTACCTAGATACGTTTTAGAACATAATTTAATATTACCTACTTTTGGTTTGGCAGGAGATAAGTTTATTATGATACCTTTATCATATGGCTTAAACTTAGGTGTGAACTTTGGTAGGTCGTTAAGTAGGGCGGCTAGAGGAGAATACACTGCAGGAGAAGCCAGTAGGTCTATCTTCGGCACTGCGTTTGAAAGTATAAGCCCGTTTGGTGGATTTGATAATATGTACAATCTTACTGCACCTACAGTATTAGATCCTTTCGTTAGTTTGGCTATCAACGAGGATTATAAGGGAGATCCTATATACAAAGAAAGTCCTACGTTTTCATCACGACCAACACCTGACAGCCAAGCATACTGGTCTAATACCAGCTCTATAGCAAAAGGCATTGCAGATAACATTAATAGTCTTACAGGTGGAGATGCAGTATCTAGTGGGTATATAGACTTTAGTCCAAATACTTTAGAGTTCTGGTTTGATTACTTCGCAGGTGGCACGGGAGCTTTCGTTCAGCGTACACTTGAAGCTCCTCCGTCTATCTACGATGCTTTGCAAGGGGACTTTGAAGGAGATATAATGAGGGCTATACCACTAGTTAGAAAAGTGGTTATAAGTCCTAGTGAGAGGGAAGATGTAGGCAACTATCTAAAGAATAGACAAGAGCTATTTACGATACTAGCAAGAATAGACCTAGCTAGGAAGTCAGGGGACACAGCAAGTGCAAATAGCCTATTCACGGAATATAAGGATCAAGTAAGAATATCTGGAAGATTAAAAGCTATTGATAATGCTAGAAATAGATTGTTACGGCAGATTAAGGAAATTGACGCAAACCCAAGAATACCAGAAAAAACTAAGTCTAATCTCAAAAGAATTAGAAGAGAGAAGATAAATGATCTGATGCGACAAGGATTAATTTTAATGAGGTCGGTGGGGTTAAAAGAAGCTGGGTAGAAGTTAATGTTAACTTATAGCTAAAAGTTAACAATATGACTGGTCATATGAATGGCAGCGAATCGAGAAACCAAAACAGTTGACTAACCGAAGGCTTGTTTGACTGGCTGCCACAAAACAACTACTATCATTATTTCTTTTTTATATTCTTGATAAGTTCTTTTAGATACCATTGTGCTTTTTCTAAGTCTTCCAATGGATTGTTGCTGTTTTTATGCTCGTATCTCCATAAATATTTAAAGATACTGCCTTGTAGATAATGCTTGTAACCATCTCCAAGTGCTGACTTGATTGCATCTATGCATTCTACTCTACCTTTACGATAGTGTTCTGGTCTATTTACTTTATCATTCATCTTCTGCATACTCCTCTATTTGATCTATTCTATGTTGATTAATAAATATTGGGGTGTCATCTCCACTCCAAGCACCTATGGTATTGTAGTTAAACCATTCTATAGCCTCTTCTTCAGTCCATTTATTGTCATACATCAATATTGTTATACATTTATCATAATCATATAATGCTACTTGTTTTCTACTGAAAGCACTTATAGTGCTTCCCACAAAAGCATCTTCATATCCATCAGCTAGTTTCATTTTATTTTATGCTCCTTATGATGACAAGTAATGCAAAGCAAATCACATTTATCTATTTCTTGTTTTATCTTTTCCATAGAATGATTCTTACCTAGCATTCTTGATATGTTGTTAATTTTAGTGGTTGGGTCTTTGTGGTGAAAGTGCAAAATATCTGGGTTATCTTTATACCCACAAGAAGAGCAACAACCTCTTTCTTGTATGCACGAATTTGCAGTCTTTTCTCTGCCTTTCTTCTGGCATTTAATTTATTTGTAGCTTTGTCCTTTACAAGATTGTCTGCTTCTTTTTTGATCTCAGGATCAATAAAACCCATAGATATAAAGTTTTTATCTTTAAAACTTTGTAAATAATCATTAAAGCCAGTTTTGTTTTCAAGTTCCTCTGCTTTTTCTATAAGTTTTTGTGCAAAATCTCTTAATCCTTTTGCTATGGTGTTATATCTAGCTTGTTTGCCTACTTGATTATGATTATATTTTTCAGACTCTATTATATAGCCACCATTATCGCATTTCATCACTATCTTCATTTTTCACTATCTCTCTTTTCAAGCCATTCTTTAAGTTGCTTTTTCCAGTTTGGGTGTCCAAACAATTCGTAATATGTAGGTTCTCTTCTATGCTCTCTGATAAAGCTAAGTCTAGCTTTTTCCATCTCTATTTCATCTTCATCAACATGCTTGTTCATCTCTCACTCCTATTCCCTTAAAATGTTTTAAATCAAAGTGGCACATGGGTTCTTGGTCTTGCCAATCATTTCTATCAGATCGACCACCATGTCTAATCTGGTGATGACTAAAAAAATCAAGATAACCAGTTCTGTCTGTCCACGATACTATTAGTATTGATTTGGTATTTGTTTCTCTTGCAAGTCTTCTGGCTTCCATAACCTTTGCTAGAGATATTATATATGTTGGAAATGTCCCAAAAGTGTGCGTTCTGCACTTCACTTCTGCGAAGCCCACTAGGCTTTCACTTGCACTAGCTGAAGTTCCAGTATCTATACGATACATGGCATAATCTATTTTGTAGGACATTGGTAATTTGTAGGAAGCTACGTTCCAACAATCTGAAACGTAGCTTATAAGATTTTTTTCTGATCTTAGGTCGTTGTCATTTTCATACATAGGTCGCATAAGTTAACCTTAACCTTTTGATCTTTTGCTCTCTACCCATTCAGCAACTTCTTCTTTTTTAAATAGGTGTCTTATCCTTTTGTCAGTCTTTAATATCTCAAAGCTCTTAGGAAAGTTCTCTTTTGGATCTTTCATCAGCTTTCTAACAAGACTGCTACTCAAGGATAAATACTTGGCAACACCATCTACTGTTAAGAAGTCAGAGGATATGTCTGCATTGTTTTCATGTTTAGGTGCTGACATTCTCTTCCCTATTATCTGGTGTTCCGTCTTCATTGACCTTGACCATGACAACCATATACCTTGATCCAACCCAGTCTTTGTGTAGATCTTGAGGTACATCATTTGGGTGTATTGTTAGCCTTATGTTAGTTCCATTTTTGTCTTGCATCATAGATGTTTTGACTGCCTCAAAACTAACACCCTCAACTTTTTTTTCTTCTTCCATTTATCTCTCCTTTAGAATGGTATTGGGTCGTCTATTTCATCATCAGATTTATCTTCAGTAGTCTTTTGCTCTACCTTTTCTTTCTGATTATCTTTTCTTTCTTTTTCCATGTTGGCTATTATTCTCAAATAAGCATTGCCAGACTTGGCTACCTTTTTCCAACCAACAAGGTTGACTTTAGGTTGTTCTACTCCCTCTTGCTTTTGAGCTATGAGGTCATCTACAACTTCCATGTCCAGTTCTAATACTCCATTATAATCTGGACTTCTGTCACTTCGTTTTTGCTTTGCGACAAACAATGCCCCAGTCGCACCATAGTTGTTTTCTTCCATTAACTTTCTCCTTGTTTAATTTCTTTTGCTCTCTCTTTGAAAGCATCTTCTACTTCTTGACGAGCAACCTCAGACATTGCCTTTAGTTGTCGTAATGGCTCTGGATTGTTTTTCCAAAAAGCCACCAAGTCCTCTCTGGTTTTTTGTGCATCTAAAAATGTCAAAAACATTTCTTTAATCATGGCAACCATCTTAGGATCTGGTTTATCACTAGTGTCTTTGTTGGAAACTTCTCCCTCGTCTATCTCAGCTTGAGAATAAAAGTCCCCATGAACACCAAGTAATTTCAAAATAACACGATCTATTGCTCTCTTTTCTGCCATAGCATATACATACTTGTTAGATGTATTTTGAGGACTAACCTCTCCAATAGACCATGCAGTATTCTTTCCCTTTCCATCATCTATGTACCCTTGAACAACCAAAGACACGATTTTCTTTTCAGTATCACTTTCAATAATCTTTGGTGGATCAAACCACATACCTAGATGAGCAGATATTTTTTCTAGTGCTTTATGCTTCACAATCAAGGCATTTTTATTTTGAGGTAAAGACCATACTGCACTATTTTTATCTTTTACATCAACAACTTCTCCGACTTCTTTGAGAAGTTTACTTAACTTTTCATTTATCTCTGCCATTACAACTTCTTCCACTCCCTAATCTTATCTCTTATTTTTATAAATATTCTGACTAAGAAATTTGGCTTTATAACTTTGCCTTTGCCAGTAGCTTCAGCTATATGCTCTGCAATAAGAGATCTGTCTTTTGGTCTTGTTGCAGTTATCTTTGGCTTTAGTTTTACCAAACCACTTTTCTTAACTTTTCTTGTAACTTTTTTTGGACTAGCTTTGTCCGTCTTTTTATTAACCATTATTAATCCTTTCTTGATATTGGTTACAAAAATCAGCAACTGAACAATAGTTGCCACAACGAGTGTGTTCTCCTACTCGAAACTCTATTTCTAAATTTGTTTTGTTAATGTAAGCTATGTCAGTTTTTTTATGCCATTCCATGTATTTTATGGCTTCTTCCTCGCTATCCAAAACTCTTATAGCTCTCTTCTGACCTTTTTTCTTTACTGCCCAAGTGTCATTCTTTTTCCATGTGTCTTCGTCTGAACACAATGGGTAACTCTGGTGAACGTCAAAATTTATCTGGGATTCTTGATGTAATGCCATTCTCTTTTTGACATATGCCAATCTATCCTCGTAACTCCACAATGGTATATCTACGAACACGATAGGTGCTTTCGGATAGTTTTCTTTTTTCTCACTATCTCTTCTGTTCCAATCTCTAAGTATGGCACATATTTTAAGGCTAGTTACGTTGCTTTGAGAAAAAGCATTTTTATCATCTACCAGATAGGCATAGCAGTTAAGTTGGTTTTCCCATTCTGGCTTTCCATATATCACAGACCAGACTGACGTAACCTTGTAGTCAACTATAGTTATCTGGTTGTTTTTTATTTCCTGTCGATCAACTGCACCAGATAAAACCCAACCATCAACATCAGAATACAATCTTTCTTCTGTTATGCTATCGTCTGTTTGTTCTGAATTTTCTAGAACAGAATGAACTGCAGTACCAAATAATGCCCAGATCATATCTACTGCATCAACTTCTATGTCTTCGTCATACTGCTCTTTCATAATCCTTATTCTAGGACTATCAATCAATGTTGTTACTGATATATCAGCTTTACCTTTACTATATTTGTCGTTTCTGGCAAAATCCACGAATGGTTTAGGCATACCAAACTTGTTTGTAATTTTCATGTGTCTTCTCCTACGCTATTTTGAAAATATAATGGAAAATAATAGATGTCAATAACTAATAATGAGAAATTTAAATTTATTATTGAGGGAGAACCAGCGAGTAAAGGAAACTCTAGGAAAATAGTAAATTTTGGAAAAAGAATGGCATTAATAAAATCTCAAAAAGCTAGAGATTATGAAAAGTTATTTGCAGATCAATGTCCAGTTTTGGAAAATCTTATTGAAACTGATGTTAAAGTGGAGTTAATTATATACTACGCATCAAGAAGACCAGATTTAGATGAAAGTGTGATACTGGATTGTATGCAAGGGAAAATTTATGTTAATGACAGACAAGTCAAACAAAAGCACATTTACTGGGGACTGGACAGAGAAAGACCTAGAACTCATGTCAGAGTGTCGCCTTTGGAAACATGTAATTTGCCAAGCGATCTCTGATAGCTATCTAGGAAGTCCAAAAGAAAAATTAAGAGTTGGCGAATGGCTAATGACTGACGATTACATAATCGTATGTGATATGGCAGAGATGCACCCAGAGAATTTACACAAACTAATAAAAGAAATTTTAACCAGTAAACCAATAGTTGCTAGATATCTTGGAGAAAGATTAAGAAAAGCAATTCAAGATAGGGGTCATCTCTACTAGTTATAACATACTAGTTATAACAAGTAATAATATATATATATATATACTAGTTATAACTAGTAGATGTTAAGGTTAACATTTAAAACAGTTTTGCAAAAACGGGGCGTACCTCCCTATCTCATCTGATATGTAAACTTATAAAAATAGATAAATTTTTTTGTTGACGAAGATTTTTTATCTGATTATCTTTTCTGTCATGCGTAGGAGAGATCAATGGAATTAAAACAAAATATTAGGGCAAATGCCCTCAAGTTGGGTAGTGGGCAACACAAGGTAAACTGTCCATTTTGCTCAAGTCAGAGAAAGAAAAAAGACCAGAAAACATTATCATTAAAAGTAGATGCCAAAGTAGTTTATTATAATTGTTGGCATTGTAATGAAAATGGATTTATCAAGTTTGAGGATAATAATTTTAGATTAATAAGGAGAGAGAATGTGATTCATGCTGTTGATGATAATAGGTGGAGAGATTTAACAGTAGAGAATGGCAGTATTAATTATTTGAAAAGTCGTGGCATATCTGAAGATACGGCAAAAAAGGTAGGCATAAAGTTTAAACATCACTACATTGCATCAGAAAAAAAAGAGATGCCTTGCATAGTTTTTCCATACAAAAATAATGGCAGTACAGAGTTTGCTAAGTTGAGATCATTCCCACAGAAAGGTTTTTCATCTCAAGGATCAGCAGTAAACTTTTTCAACATAGACAATGTAAATGATAATGAGTTTATGATTATTTGTGAGGGGGAGATGGACTGCTTATCATTCATGGAGATAGGTTACAAGTCAGTTGTTTCTATACCTCATGGGGCAGTAATGAAAGTTGTTGATGGCAAAATAGATGCCCACGAAGATAATAAATTTAAGTTTATTTGGAATGCGAAAAAGAAACTTGATGAATGCCAGAAAGTCGTTATTGCAATGGATAGCGATAAGTCTGGTCAAGCAATGGCAGAGGAGTTAGCCAGAAGAATAGGTAAGGATAAGTGTTTTAAGATAGAATATCCAGAAGATTGTAAAGATGCCAATGAAGTTTTGGTTAAGTATGGTGCAGAAGAGTTAGATAAAATAACTGCAAATCCAGTACCATATCCAGTTTCAGGGTTATATGATGCATCACATTTTTATGAGGAAGTTGATGACATTTATGAAAAAGGTATAGGCTCTGGAGTTTCTACTGGTTATGATGAAGTAGATGAACTTTACACTATTGTTGAGGGTCAACTTACAGTTGTAACTGGACACCCATCATCTGGTAAGTCAGAGTTTGTAGATCAGATCATGGTAAATATTGCCAGAGATAAAGGTTGGAAGTTTGGGATATGTAGCTTTGAGAATGAGCCTAGAATACATATTGCTAAATTAATTAGTAAATATGTTGGCAAACCTTTCTTTGATGGCATAACACCAAGAGTTACAAAAGAAGATTTAGCTACTGGAAAGAAGTTTGTTCAAGATCATTTTTCTTTTTTGTATCAAGCTGATGGGTCGCTATCTACGTTGGATAGCATTATAGAGAGAATGAAAGTTGCAGTCATGCGACATGGGATCAGAGGTGTTGTTATAGATCCCTACAACTATATATCAAAAGAAAATATAAATTCTGAAACTGATTGGATATCAGACATGCTAACCACGTTACGAGTGTTTGCTCAAGCTCATGGAATACATATCTGGTTTGTTGCCCACCCAACAAAAATGATGCGAAAAGATGATGGGACTGTCCCACCACCAAAGGGTTATGACATATCTGGTAGTGCATCATGGTTTGCAAAAGCTGATCTTGGATTAACAGTACATAGACCAAACCCAACAACATCAAGCCTAAGTCAAGTGATGGTCTGGAAATGTAGATTTTCTTGGGTCGGATCAGTTGGGGATTGTATGCTATGCTTTGATAAAGCAACATCAAGGTATATTAGCACAGATGACATGGAAACTGCCGAAGATATGTTAGCCCCTAAAAAGACGAAGCTACGAAAACCACCAGTAAAAAGTTATTATGAAAAAGATGACGAAGACGTTCCCTTTTAAAAACAAAAAGATTAAGCCAGAATTTGTTGGTAACACTAACAAAGTTAGAATGAGGATAGTTGACCAGACTTCCCTCGATACGTTGCTTACGAATGATAGTATATCATTAAATAATTATAAAATATTGGATAGGTTGGCATCAGATTATAATAAGTCTGGTATGGTTGGTGTAAAAGCCAGTAATTATAATCCTAGAATTTCAGCTAACTACGACACGACTAGCGATAAACACCACATTTTAAAAAGAAAAGTTTATGAATGTCTGGCTTTTGTAAAATCGGCAGGTGGATCTAGTTGCTACAATGCACTAATGAAAATGTTAACAGATAAGACTTTAACTAGGATAGATATTGAATTTATTGAAAATAATATTGGGGAAATTGTTAAGCCAGTAAAAGAATATTACGAAAACTGGAGTTCGTCTTGACTTAACTTATAGGTGGGATTATGTTATCTAGGAGTGTGTAAACTCATTACTCACTTCTTACTACGCTAAAAGAGGGCAGTACTTCTCATACTGCCCTCATTCTTTTCTAAAAGTTAATGTTAATTTTTAATCATATAAGTAATCGTTGTTGGGTTTAGTTTCCCACCTATAAAATATGTGGTCATCTATTCTCGTTACAAAAGTTTTTGTTTCTGCCCAACTGGGATTAACATAGTCAGCATGGTAATGTGTTGCTCCCTCGACAAACTCACTTAAATGTTGATTATAAACACCATTGGCAACATGCATGGCATCTTCCCATGCTTTTGTTTCTCTGGGTGTATCGCTTTTGCCATCACAATACCAACTGAATTGACATCTGTGTTTTATAGGAAGTGATGGTTTCCATTTGTAAGTTTGACCTTGTTTTACAACCTCACAAACTGTATTAGGATATCTTTCATCTTTTACCCTATTCATAACAACTTGTGCAACTGCCACTTGTCCTAAAAAACTCTGGTTTTTGGCTTCATGATAAACATTAAGTGCAAGGCATACTAATGATGCAGTAAGCATTATAAAATCTCCTAAAAGTTAACGTTAGCAGTTACTCTTCAAAAGTACTGCCATTTCGCCTATGTTGAATTGTTGATGTAGGCACTCTATTTACTCTTCCATATTTATCTTTGTCTGACAATCTGGTTGGTACATCTTCAAACCTCTCGTCATCTCCTAATTCTTTTGGAGTTTTTTTAGCATTTTTTTTCCAGAGATCTCTCTGGAGATCAACTATCGAGTTTCTATATCGATAACCCTTAGATCTGCCCTTTAATTTACTGTAAGATGTTGTCATTATATCGATCTCCCTTTTAATCAGCGAATGCTCTTGCTACAGAGCATTTAGGTTGTTTTGTTAGTATTCGTACAGAGAGGTCTGCCAACCCCTCTGTACAAGCCTTAAATCGGCTTTTTTTATGAGTTTCCATACCTTTAACCTCTCTTGAATTACAAAGTCCCAGTTTTGCCCTTTGATACTTGCCAATAAATTAAAATAGAGGAAGCTAGTAAAAAAGGGAGGTATAGCATTTAGGTTAGTCTGTTTCATAACTAGGCACTCATACGACCCACCATAAATGGAGTGGACTTTAACCTCTTATTCTTTAAAAAAGATACTATAAAAACTTACTAGTATCATTGTAAAACCAACTGCCCCTATAAAACAAGTAAAAATAATGCCCTCAAAACTTTGCATGTAATACCCATCTGGATCAGCTAGTGTAACAAAAGACATAAGCATAATGCATATGCCTAATAAACATAATAATATTCTTTCAATCATAATATTTTTTCTCCAACTGTTTTATGTAAGTTATTAAACCTCTGGCACATTCGTATCTGCCATCTAATATGCCAAGCTCTCTGCTATCAACATCATCTTCATGAGGGTTTGCATGAACATCAGATATTTCTTTCTTTAGCCATATCTTAATCTCATGAATGATTTGATTTGATATATCGTCTGGATTATTTCTCATTATACACCTCTCTTAATTGTTTCTAATGATTGTCTTAAATAATCTGCCAGATAGTATTGCTCATTCTTTTTTAGTCTAGAGATCTCTTCCCAAACTAAACCCTCAATTTCTAACATGGCATTTCCCCAACTAACTTTCCCAGACTTTGCATCTGGGTGGTTTCTGGGTAATTTTTCTTCACTCATACTTGGATCTATATTACTCATTACACTTCCTTTCTATATGCTTTATTAAACATTTCTCTTAACCAGAGTTCGTCTTTAATCTGGATAAAGACAATATAGTTAACCTCTTTAACTGGTAGTCCTTTATCAGTATTATCCATGATAAATTCTCCAACATCATCAAATTGCTTCTCTAACAATTCAGTTGATACATCATGGATAAATTCTCCATATTTATCTTTATAGGCATCTAAGCCAAACATTTTATATAATTTTGCATCAGATATCTTCAATCTAATCTCCTAAAAGTTAACGTTAACAATGCTTCTTGATTTATGCGACACGAAAAACACCCACTACCACCCCATGAT
>Ga0160423_10001073_pt1 | contig 22748 bp, 15 predicted proteins | sample CRUFie14St8metaG_FD_108191 | JGI IMG/M metagenome (GOLD analysis project Ga0160423, IMG submission 108191) | Marine microbial communities from the Costa Rica Dome - CRUD Field 142mm St8 metaG | ecosystem: Environmental > Aquatic > Marine > Oceanic > Photic zone | place: Costa Rica: the Eastern...
AAAATTGCGGAAACTAGATCCAGCGGCGTTAATTCACTCAATTCAGGTGCACAGATTTCAAATGGTAGAGTTCTGCTCTACGGGGCGGAAGTAGAGATTCTTAACGCCGAGACCGGCAAACAAATCTGGAGTTTGGATCCCGGTAACTTGTCGGTGCTTCCTGTTGATTTGAAGCGTGATCGAGGTGAAGAACTTTTAGATGGCGAAAATCTGACAGAATCGCTCGATATGACTTCCATCGAAGTGTTCGATGCGATCAATTCTGTCCCGGAACTTTCAACTACGCTCTTTTTTGAATCGCGCGAGATTGGGGCTATTGTCAGCCCTGCAGCCTATTGGGCGTTTCGCCGGATCGAATCACCGGAACCATCCTTTGCCCATCTTAGCAGGGAACACCTGTGGCTCGGGTATGGGGATGTTATTCGAAAAATCCCGACCGACATTCCCTTGGGGGGTGATCAATTGAAGGCGGCGGGAGCATTCTTGGGAGAGAGCGGTTCACATGGTTGGTTCATCGAAGAAGGCCTCCTCTACCATACTGACTTTATAAGGAGACGGACCTATACGGTTGAAGTGGCAGATTTAGGAGCTGAAGGTACGATTCGCGCTCTAATGGTCGGAAGCCAGTTGGTGGCTAGAGGGACGCGAGGCTTCAAAGTGATCAACGCGTTGACCGGCCGAGTCGTTGGCCAAGCCGACTGGAGTGAGGATGTCATGGATTATCTCGCGTCCTCCGGGGTTGATCTATCGCCTGGTTCGGGTGAGAGCTTCCTCACCTGGAGAGGACGTATCACAACGAGTGGCCCAAGGGCTTCGCTCATTTGTCGCCCTCTCAATGACATTGCTCAAGATGGCGTCTATTTGACCAGCTTTCAGGAACGTGTCTTGATATGCTTGGAGGCAGCCAGAGAGGGCGCAGTCGAAACAGTTCAACCGGATCTCGATGTGGAGAAGCGATAGTTCATGGGAGAAGGACCGCTGACAGAATCCAACCATGATTTGTTCGACCCAGAGTTTCTGGATCGCCTTCGGGCAATTTTTCTCCGTCTAAAGAAGCGGAAAAAACTCCGGAAGAAGGGGATACAATCAACCATTGCGACTGGATTTACTCGAGAATTCAAAGGGTTTCGCCACTACACTCCACGTGACGACTATCGAGCAATTGACTGGCAACTTTTCGCACGCCTCGACCGCCTCTTCATTCGGCTCTACGAAGAAATTCAGGAGCTTCATGTCCATATCGTTGTGGACACGAGCGCTTCGATGAGTCTGCCGTTCTCGGAGAAAAAACGAACCGCCCAGAAACTCGCGGTGGCTCTCGGCTACATGGGGCTTGTCGGTCACCATCGGGTCAGTCTCTATTCAGCTGGCGAATCAGTTTCGGATCCGATGGCACCGCTAAAAGGACAGAGTAACCTTCAGCGGATTCTAGATTTTGCAGGTAGCCTCAAGTTCGAAGGAAAGACCAATCTCACGCAGGCGTTTCAGGATTTTAGACCAAGCCGCCGACGATATGGCATTATTTTCGTTATCTCTGACCTCTACGGTCGGGAGATTGATGAAACAACCAAGTCGATCAAGCAAGCTAGCCTATGGCCGGGTGAAGTTCATTTTCTTCAGGTTTGTCATCCGTGGGAGGAGGATCCCGATCTCGACGGTGAGATAGCGTTGCTCGACGTTGAAACGGGAGAGGAAAGGAAACTCTGGTTCACACCTCGTGACCGGAAACGCTATCAGGATTGCTACCGGCATTTCCTCGAAGGGATTGAGAAAGAATGCCAAGCTCGCCATATCGACTATCAGCGCTGGCGGACTGATTATCCTTTCGATGATCTGTTTCTCGACCTTCTTTCGCGAGGCTCTGCCCTTGGTGCAGGATTATCGTAACCCAATAAGTGGATGCAGTTTCTTTCTCCGCAGTTTCTCTATTTGTTAGGGCTTTCCGTAATCCCGATTGCGCTCTACCTCTTCCGGCGCAAGTCGAGGACCTTTGATGTCTCCACGCTAGTATTCTTTAAAACGCTAGCCTTGGAGCACCAAGAGTCGGCTTGGCTTCGTCGACTTAAGAGATTGTTGTCTTTTCTCCTGACGCTTCTAATGCTGATCCTCCCTGTCTTTGTGCTGTCACGATTATTGCCAAATCAGGATGATTCTGAAAACCTTAGTTCAATTGTCATTCTTCTGGATCGTTCTGCTTCTATGGGGATCAAGGATGATAGTGGGGAGAGCCGCCTCGATGAAGCTAAAAAACGGATTCGTGCAAGGCTAGAGCGTGTACCACAAAAAGTTGGAGTTTCGCTGGTCGCCTACGACGCCCGTCCTGAAGTAGTGCAACCCAGAACATTTAGCCGCAGAGAATTGGTATCCCGTCTTGATGCTTTGCAGGTGCAGGCGATCGCAGCACGGCCCGAAGAAGGGCTCGAAACAGCTTCGCTTCTTGCAGGCCTTGAAAGGCCTTCAGTAATCTGGCATGCCAGTGATCGCCCTTTCGGTGAAAATTTGAGCGATTCAGAACCGTCTCTTGAGTTCCTCGATGTGGCCCTACCTGAGGTTAGCAATCCAGGCATCATCGGATTTCAACTCAGATCCGCTCCACTTCAGCACGCTGTTTATGAAGCTTATGTGCAGGTAGCTTTAAATGACGAGGCGAAAGAGGAATCTACGGTGAGGGTTGAGATTTCGGTTGGCGGAGTGCCGAATCAGTATCGCGATGTCGATCTCGCCCCGGGGGACCGCGTTGGATTATCTTTTAGAGTTAAAGGAGTAAGCCGGCAGATCCTGAAAGTAGAGTTGCAGAGCGAGTCCGACCCATTTCTTCTTGATAACGAAATTTTGGTCCCTCTGCCTGAAGCAAGGCCAGTACTCGCAGCCTGGATCCGACCCGATGAAATGGAGGATCCTTTTACTAGGCTAGCTCTCTCTGCGATCCAGGAATCTGGGCGCTTTGAACTACTAAAAGGGAGTCCGGAAGCGTGGCCATTATCTGAAGAGGTCGATGCAATTATCTTCGATGGCTGGCTACCTGAAGAATGGCCACAAACAATACCCGCGATCGTAATCAATCCGCCAGCATCCTCCGGCCCAATACTTTCAAAGCGACTAAGTTCGCCTATTCCTTTCGATGAAATTCGGGTCGGAAACGCGGAGCATCCGCTTCTCTATCGAATTTCCACAGGGCGGATGGCGTTAACTCAGACCGTGCTTTTCGAAACCGCAAATACTTTGGAACCTTTATGGTTCGCAGGTGACGAAACAATTCTCGCAGCAGGGGAAGTCAAGGGGCAGCGCTTGATTCTGATGGGTTTCTCTCCCGGGCTTTCTGAAAGATTGCCTTTAACGGCCTCATTTCCATTGTTGATCGGCAATGCGCTACTCTGGTGTGTTGAAGAGGCCAGTGAGAGAGTGATGCTGCCCCTCTACGCTTCGGGTGACCTCGTTGAGGTTGACGGCGGTTCAGTCAACTGGTTTGAGGCGAGCTCTACTGGGCTCAGAAATCGTGAACTCCCTCTTTATTCTGACGTTTTAATGATGGATCGGCCGGGTTACTGGGAAACGGATTCTGGCCAGACAGGGGCGTCTTATCTGCTGAGCCCAAGCGAATCGAATCTGCCTATTAAAAATCCCGTCACCAATGAACTAACTTTTGCAACAAATACAAAAGGAGCGGCAAACCTTAAGAGTTGGCTGCTTGCCATTCTGCTGATTATTCTGTTGGCTGAATACTGGCTCTTACATCGTTTCGCATTTTATTAATATGGATTGGTTGTTGCCACAAATATTGTTGTTGGCTATTCCGGCTCTCATCGCCCTCCTTTGGGTCGATCGACGATCTTGCCATCCCATGCAAGTGGGACGGCGACGCGCCCTGCTAGCAACTCGTGCGCTTATGATCACCCTAGCGCTGCTTGCGATTGCTTCTCCGGCCCGTTTGATTAAGTCGACCCAGCAAGCAGTCGTTTTTGTTCTCGATTACAGTCGCAGTGAGGGTGATTCCGGCCTACTCCGTGAATACGAGGCAGCTAGGATAATTCGATCGTCGCTTCCTTCCGGAATTCCTGTCGGAATTGTGGCGGCTGGCTCCGAACCGAAACTAATTCGTTATCCGGACACCGGAGAGATCAAGTATGAATCTGAATCGGCGAGGGAGATGCTTGAGAAGATTGGTTCAGGAACCAACTATGAAAGGGCGATAAAACTGGCTGGGGGGCTTTTCCCGGCAGGAACTGCCCGTCATATAATTATTGTTGGAGACGGGGTTGAAACGGAGGGATCTCTCAAAGATGCAGCTAAAGAATCTTCGTTGGCAGGAATAAAACTGCATGCTCTTGGAGTTGCAGGAGAAGCTCAGCCTGATGTTCGGGTGAGTCGTCTGCAGACCTCACAGTCCAGATTAAGCGAAGGAGCCACCCTCGAATTAGCGGCCACGGTTGAGAGTTCAATGTCAGGATTAGCTAAGGTTCGATTGTTTGAAAATGGTGTCGCCGTAGACGCTAAGAGTTTACCAATTAAATCGGGAGATGTTCATACGGTTGGTTTCACTCGCTCGCCCGAGAAAAGAAATATCTATAACTATCGAGTGACCGTCGAGGGCTTTGAGGGGCAGGATTCTCTCCCGGAAAATAATGAGGCACTTGCGATTGTCGATGTTCGAGGTAAGCCACTATTTCTCTACGTGGAGGGTGAAGAAGACCAGGCACGCTATCTGTCTGGCGCCATGGAGAAGGAGGGGATCCGGCTGGAAACCATCACTTCAAACGCCCTGCCTTCGTCACTGCAACAACTAGCCGGATACGACGGCATCATTCTTTCTGATATAGCGGCGCATCGACTCGGCGACGTTAAAATGGATGTCATTCGCGATTACGTCGAGAAGCTTGGAGGGGGATTGATCATGATCGGCGGAATGAATTCTTTCGGAGTGGGTGGATATTACCGAACGCCCATCGAAGAAATTTTACCGGTAAAGTTAAAGGCACCCGACCAGGAGGAGCTTCAATCCTCCGCGCTTGCGCTTGTCATGGACCGTTCCGGTTCAATGTCAGGGCAAAAGATTGAAATTTGTAAATCTGCTGCGATCGCAACTGCTGAATTACTCTCTCCGGATGATTATATAGGCATCTATGCTTTCGATTCTCAGGTTCACGAAATTGTCCCAATGACTAAGGTGACATCAACGAGTGCAATAGCTAGTCAGATTTCACTTTTGGGATCAGGAGGAGGCACGAATATTTATCCCGGGATGGCTCTAGCAAAAGAGTCCCTCACCGAGGTTAACGCAAAGATTCGTCATATGATCGTCCTGACCGACGGTCAGACCTCGGGCCAGGGATATCAAAGGCTGGCATCACAATGCCATGCGGAAGGAATTACGATTTCGACCGTCGCTGTCGGGTCAGGTGCTCAAATCGGGTTACTTCAATCAATTGCCGCGGCTGGAGGCGGCCAAAGCTACATCACGATGGATCCGACGGCTATCACGAGAATCTTTACTCAGGATACGATGACGCACACTGGTCGAATGATTCGAGAGGAAGCTTTTGAGCCGAAGTTAGCTGAGCCTCACCCCATGTTGAAAGAGTGGAACGAAAGTTCGACGCCACCGCTGTTAGGTTACGTAAAAACAAATCGTCGAGCTACAGCGCAGGTCCCCCTCGTTACCGATAAAGGCGATCCACTATTAGCGCATTGGCGATTCGGATTAGGAAAGGTCACGGCATTTACTTCTGACTGTAAAACTCGCTGGGCAGCGCTTTGGGTTTCAGAGTGGGATGGATATGCTCGCCTTTGGTCACAGATTCTGCGTGAGTCTGCACGCCCACCCCAAGGTACGAATATGGATTTACGCCTCGAGCAAGACGGAAGTGAAGTTACCATGCTTGTCGATTTAATAGAGAATGCTGCAGCTCGAAAGAACGGAGCTCGTGTCAAGGCGGAGGTTTTTTATATCTCAGCCTCTGCTCTGGGATCAGCAATGGATGATGTAGTGGAAGTGGAATTTGAACAGGAGGGGCCGGGACTCTATGAGGCCAGCTTCAAACCCAAGGAGCCTGGAGCCTATCTCGTTCGCGCGCGGGCAGGGGCTCAATTGGTTAGCGCAGGGTATGTTTTCAACCCTTCTAACGAAGTCGCCACAGGGAAGGTGGACGGGGACGCGCTGAAAACTGCTTGCGACCTGACGGGCGGCACCTATCTCAATTCGTCAGCAGATGAACTCACGCTGAGCGGTAGCGAAGTGGCTCGATACATTGAGCTTTGGCCTCTAATTTTGACATGCCTCTTAGCTATGTTTTTCGCTGACTTGGCCATCCGTCGCTGGGAAAATGTGATGGGTGTCGTTGAGTATCTGGCTCGTCCGAGCCGAGTTTCAAACAGTTGAAGATTGGGAGGGTGATACCTCTTTGTCTTGCAAAGGCTCTAGAGGAAAGCGCCAACAAAGAATCATTCCGAGCCCATCCGACATTGAACGCTTGCCGTCGGCGGAAAATGAAATCGGCAGTAGATTGATGAAGGAGCCTAAGAGTGCAGCTACAATCAAACTTTGAACGGCAATTATTGGAATTTCGCTAGTTCGCTGAAGTAATGATTCTGGTCCGACGAAGTAGACGAGAACTGCTGAAAGGAGCAGTTCGGCACCTGGACCTGCCGCATAAATACAGAAGTGTTTGAGTCGAGGAGCGATATAATCGGTTTGCTGAGGAAGCACAAAGCCGGACAGAGGAATGCTGCGGAATTCTATTGAGGTATGCCCGACCTTGAAGCCATACCTTCGGCGTCCCGAGCCGATCACGATTTGGGAAACTTTCCATCCAACTGCCCGAGCGATAGCGGCGTGAGCAAACTCATGGATAACAAGAAGTAAAATCCATGCAGCTAGAAAGAAAGGCACACTGAGCTTGCGAGGATTGTAGTCAGAAAACAAATCGACACATAGGAACAGTCCGAAAAATAAGTACAATATCAGCGTGACCCCAAACTCGTTCGAGGTCTTCGGGCTGCGCTCGGGAGGGTTTGTTATCGGATTTTCCTCCATAAACCTTAACTGCCAAAGCAAGTCATAAACACCAATCAGTCTTTGCCTGTTTCACGGGTAGGGCGATCATTGAATGACTCATTAGATCGATCATTAACCGCCGGTTCCGTCTCAACACGGAGAAACTGGACTTGGCGAATCGAGCGCTCGTCGGCCTCGACGATGGTCACCCGGTAGCCATCAAGTTGAATGACTTCGCCCGGTTCTAGAATTCTCCCGGCAATACTTGTTAGGTAGCCACCAATGGTGCTGACGTCGCGGTCTTCGAGATCTAACTGATCAACGTGATCTTCTAGTTCGTGAAGCGGGTAGCCGCCTTCAACAAGAAAAGAACCTTCATCCACGAATTCAATTCCTGGGACTTCTTCTTCATCAAATTCGTCATGGATCTCACCGACGACCTGGTCCAAAACGTCATCGAGCATGACAAGGCCGACTGAACCGCCAAACTCGTCGACGACCAGTGCAATATGGGCTCGCTTCGTGAGAAACACCTGAAGCATCTCATCAAGAGGCAGTTTTTCAGAAACTCTCATTAAATCGCGTTTTGCCGCGAACAAGTTCATTGATTCACGCTGCATCTCCCGAAGCAGGTCCTTGATGTGGATTAAGCCTAGCGTTTTATCGAGATGCCTATCCACGAGTGGGAATCGGGTATGCTTCGATTCGAGTGCAACGTCGAGGTTCTCGCGAAAAGTGCGATGGACGTCCAAAACAATCACATCGCTGCGCGGTGTAATAATATCCCTTACGCATAAATCGTTGAGCTCAAGAGTGTTAGTAAGTATTTTTTGCTCAGTTAGAGTAACTTCCTGCGCGCGACCCGTTTCTTCCACCAAATAACGCAATTCATCCGCTGTGTGGTCAATTTGGGCAAAATCAACCGGCTCGAGTCGAAAAATCACCTTTAAGATGAAGTTCGAGAATTTCTCCACAAACCAAACGGGAATGGCCACAAATAGGTAAAAAAAGCGCAGAGGTTGACCGCAGGCAATAGCAACACCGACGGGACGCTGAGCGCCAAGCGCCTTTGGAAGGAGTTCGCCGATAACCAGACTTAAAAGGGTCAGGGCAGAGACTGAGAACAAGAAAGTTGTGATTCGGATAGCGACCAAACTGAAGCCAGCCGGCGAGAGCAGGGGATATAACCAACCTGAGATCACGGGCTCACCTAGTGCCCCAAGAACAATTCCTGAAGCCGTAATTCCGACCTGACATGCGGCCGAATAAATCCGGGAATGTTCTAAGAGCCTGAGGACCAGGGATGCCCCGGGTCTGCCGCCTTCAGCAGCTTCTTCTAGTTGGGAGGCGTGAACCCGGCCCAGGGAAACATCAGCTGCGACCAGGACGGCATTAACGAGAACGAGAGTCAGCAGAATGACTACTTGAATCCACGGACTCCAGAGATCGAACGAAGCCGCAAGCGCCAGCCCGAACAAAGCATCAGCTACCAGCGGTAGAAGATCGATGGAGTTCATTCAGTAAGTTTATCGGAAGATCCCGAAACGGTACGAACTTAATTCGCGATCGCCGAGTTGCTAACTTAGGCAAGAACGGCTGGATTTCCACCAATAAACAATGGACAAAACAAAGTGCGCGGGAGCCGATCTTCAATGTAGAGCAGAGTAGAGGAAGGCAGGCTCGCAAGAATCCGCGCATATTTTATATTACATATATTGTGCGAAGTTATTGATACTGCGCCTGGTAGCATGCAACGGCAATATCTCTTTCAACTTCCGAAACTTCAGAAATGTTCCACATGGAATCTACTGACCTCGAAGAAATTGATAAATCCGAAATTTTCGCTTTTCTCAGTAACCTTCTCGGAAAAGCCTTGCCATAATTCTCCGTTGAACCAAGCCTCAATTCGATTACCTTTGTTATCTTCTATTGAGCAAAACTTCTCGGTCCAACATTTATCATGATTCGAAACACCCTGTTTTTGCTGTGCGCTAGCACGCTACTTTCCCTCTCAACAGCCGAAGCACAGTTTTCTTTCGGTCGACTTTTCAGCAAAAGTGATCGGCGCATTGATGCTGATACGTATGCCACTCAGCAAGGCGATGCCAATGCGAAACTCGAGAAAGCCATGTCCTATGAAAACGCTGGCAGAGCTCGACGAGCCCGAGACTCCTACAAGTCAATTGTGAAGTCCTATCCGCGGACAGATGCCGCAGCTGAGGCCCAATATCGCTACGCCAAACTGCTCGACGTTTCCGGCGACTTGCGAAAGGCATTCGACGAATACCAGGATCTTATTACCCAGTTTCGCAACACCCCTCACTTTGCAGAGGTCGTGCAGCGGCAGTTTTATATTGCCGAAAAATTAAGGACGTCGAGAAAAAAGGGATTTCTAGGTTTTGGGGCTTCAATTCAACCATCGGTGTTGATCGAGATGTTCAATCAAGTAGCGGACTCCTCGCCTCAAACCGAATTGGCGCCGAAGTCCATGATGAACGTTGCTCAGATTCACCTCGCAGAAGAGCGGCGGGCCATGGCCTTGGCAACTTTCCAAGAGGTTCTTAACACATACCCCTCATCTAATCTCGCTAGTGAGGCCCAATACAAAATCTTTCAGATTCGCGGCGTGAACGCCGAGAACTCCAACAGCCCAGTTGAGGATCGAGCTCAAGTAGAGGCTGGCATTGATTTCGTGAACTCAAACCCCGAAGACGAGCGCTCCCCTGAGATTCGCGCCGGCTTGGAAGAAATCGAGGCCCGTTCAATGGAGAAACTATTCAATACGGGTCAATTTTATGAAAAAAGTAGCAAACCTGAATCTGCGCGCGTTTACTACAGAGAGGTAGTAAAGAATCCCAATACCCCATGGGCGGCCAAAGCTCAGGAACGACTTAACGAACTAGACAACGCTCCGGTTTCCGTGGAAAAAAGGGCCAGTTTCTTCGGAAGCAACCCTCTCAAAAGGGATTCTGTTGAAATGAGAACTTCTGAAGATGATGTTTTGCCACTTCCCGCTGTGGAGGCTGATTCCTGATTTCAGAATGATTAGACGCCCCGCGGGTTATCGGCTACCTTTCCTGAACAGACTACTCCAAAAGTCTCCGTTTTTCCCATCAATCACCCTGCAGCGCGTCGACTTCTGATCCTTAAATATAATCGAGTTCGACGTGTCCAGTTCAGATGAATCGCTTGCCCATAACGTCTCTACTTGCTGCTGCGGCGCTTTTGCTTTCCGGTTGCGCTGGGTATGAACTAGGCGATGCCAAGCCCTCGGCCTACTCAGGTATCGATAATCTTCACGTACCCACTTTTCGAAACGAAACACTTGAACCTCGACTTTCCAGCCTAGTCACGAATGCAGTCGTTAGAGAACTGCAAGCTGACGGAACTTATCGAATCAGTAATCGTGGAAATGCCAATGCGATTTTGGTTGGGCAAATCACCCAAATTCGAAAAACCCAACTGCGGGCAGCAAGGACCGATACTTTGGAATCGCAGGAGCTTCGGATGCTTCTTTATGTCAGTTTTCACCTTGAAGATCCCGTAACTGGCGAGGTAATTCGCCCTGCCCTTCCCGAACAACCCGAACAGGATAGTTTCAGTGATCGTAGGATTGAGGAGAGGCCAGCATACGCCTCTCAAGGTCAGGTTGTCGGCACAACGATTCAATTCGTTGACCCCAATTTTCAGGTCGGTGAAAGAAATGCGCTTTCTATAGCCGCTCAGGATGCCGCAACTAAGATGGTGGGAATCCTTGCGAATGGTTGGTAAACAGAACCGCGGATCTTTCCATGACGAATAGCTCGACTGGGCGCGTTCAGCTAATAGGCTCCCCTATTGGCAACCTCGGAGATATAACGTTTCGCGCCGTAGAGTGCCTGCGTTCAGCAAGTGTGATCGCTTGTGAAGATACTCGTCATTCGGCGAGGCTACTCAAGCATCTCGAGATCAGTGATAAGGAAATGATAGCGCTTCATGACCACAATGAAGTAAAGAGAGCCTCTTGGCTGGCGGAGCGTGCTGCTTCTGGCGAAATCATCGCCTACCTTTCAGACGCCGGGATGCCGACAATTTCAGATCCTGGGTATCGTTTAGTCAATGCCTGCATTGAGCAAGGTGTTTTAGTTGAAGTGATTCCCGGCCCTTCGGCCGTTATATCGGCGATTGCGGGTTCTGGGCTGCCGTCCGATTCGTTCTATTTTGGAGGATTTCTTCCGGTCAAAAGCGGCAAACGGGCAAGAGAGCTTGAGGGCGCGGTTCAGAGAAAAGAGACTTCTATTTTTTTCGAGTCTCCTCACCGTATCGTGAAATCACTTCACGCCTTGAATCAATGCGCTCCAACGCGCGAGATTTGCGTAGCCAGAGAATTGACTAAGAAGTTTGAAACCTTTCACCGGGGCTGCGCCAGTGAGGTCTTTGCGGAGTTTTCTAACCTCAGCTCCGTAAAGGGAGAGATAACGCTTCTTATAGCGGGAAGCGGAAAGCGGGACACAAGCAGAAAAGAGCCGTGAAAAGAGAGGCCAAGAACCTCGATCCCCACCGCCCAAGGACTGATTTTCGGATTTCTTTGCCGGAAATGCCGTCCGAGAACATTGAACTGCCTTAAGAGCGCAGTCAGGAAGTCTGGTACTCGGTGGGCTGGTCAGGTGTAACTACTCGGCCTGGGATGCTAAGCGGGCGAATCCTACGACGGTTTACGGGCCCTCGTCTGGGCTTTTTAGACTCGTCATAGCGCTGTTGCATGGAGACGTGCGGGTGAAAGTGCGGCAGGTTCTCTGATACCGAGGTGGATAACCATGGCTGTAATGTAGCGTATTGCGCTTTAATACTCATTTTGTCTGTGCGTGTTTCTGTGCGTGTTTAATTGCCCTTGAGTTCGGTGCTGCCGTGCCTGTGTTTCAAGTGGCACGGGTTCGACCAAACCAGACCGGATTTCCTAAAAGAAAGTCCGCGAAATAAAATTTATTATAATTATTATAAATTATCAATAATTTTATAAATTATTTTTACCTTTCGTCAATCAGCGAGGCCGTGGATAGTTTAGGTTGCTTAAGTCTGTTCCCTCTGGTTCCCTGTGCATGCCCTACCCTACCTCAGAATCACTAAGTAAACGCCTCAAGCGGCCTGTGACAGCGATCACGGCCTATGACTACCCGGCCGCCCGTATCTGCGATGAAGCCGGAGTGGACCTCATCTTAGTCGGTGACTCCTTGGGTATGGTTGTCGCAGGGTTTGAGGATACTACCTCGGTTACCCTGGATCATATGGTCTACCATACCGAAATGGTAAGGCGGGGTGTTCAGCGGGCCGTTCTAGTCGCTGACCTGCCTTTTGGCACCTACGAAACGCCAGAAATGGCTTTAAAGAGCTCACTCAGACTAATGGATGCAGGAGCTGATGCGGTGAAGTTGGAAGGCGGATTTGGCCAGATATCTAAGCTCGAGAGGCTGCGTGAGGCCGGAATCGCCGCGTGCGCTCATATCGGAATGCTTCCGCAACGAGTTAAAGAAGAGGGTGGCTACAAGAAGAAAGGGAAAAGCGAAGAAGAGGCCAACAACTTGATCCGAGCGGCGGTAGCCCTTGAGCAAGCGGGAGTCATAGCGATCGTGCTTGAGAGTGTGGTTGCAGAAATAGCAGCAAAAATCACCAATTCCGTGGAAATACCCACGATCGGAATCGGTTCTGGCACCCAATGCGGCGGTCAAATACGGGTGATCCACGACGTAATTGGTGCTTATCCTTGGTTTGTCCCGCCTTTTGCCACTGTCCATGGTGATGTGGCTCGGGTGATGCGTCAGTCAGTCATTAAGTTCATTGAGGAAAACGAATAAATCGTTGTTCCTTATTGGTTTATAATAAGTTTTTACTATTTACAATCCGGGCATTTTCCCGCATGCCGCGGTTAATGTCTTCGCACTCCCATTCTGTTCGTTTACCATTTGGGGAGATATTGCCTTCAGAATTCCGGCAAGTATTGGCTTTCACGTGATGCTCACTTGGATCCGATAAAAAATCACTTGCTAAGCTGAGAATTGCGAGGCAAAATCAAATGTCCCTGAGCTTTTCAAGGCTAAGAACCCGTCAGAGGATTGCGAACCTCAAATTCAGTCGCGGGCTTTATCCAATTAAGGGGCATTTCCACATCTAGAGTTCTTAACCGACTCTAACTTACCCGCTTAGCTCAGTCATCTTAACTGTCAGGTAGCACAAACACAAATTTGCCAAAGGTCCAAAAGCCTTTTCGTGACATCCCCCGCCACTAAAAAGGCGAAAATTGCCGCCCCCCCTTTTTTCCGTAAAAATCCATGAGTCAGTCCGAATCCACCGAGGGAGCTCAAGTTAACCCAGAATCTCATACTGATAACGATGAGGATTCCAATGCCGCCGTCGAGGACTCACAGGAGCCAAAAAAGAAGGCTGAGGCGAGTATGGCAGATGAGTCCCCGTCAATTAAAGATTATGACGAATCGTCAGAGAGCCAACCCAAGCAGGACGACCGCCAGCCAAGAGACGAGAAGAACATACAAGAAGAAGCTTTCCCAGACGATACGGAAAAACGTGGAGAATCTCGCCCCAAACGCAAACGGGCAGGAGATCGCAGACGACGTTCGAGAAATCGGAGAGGTGATCGTAGCGAAATTGGCGATAAACAGGATGAAAGAGGCCAGGACACGGAATCAGCGAGCGCCGAAAACCCAGAGACTTCAGAAGGCGAAGATGAGAAGCCCCGCAAAACCCGAAAGCAGCGCTATCTAGAACGGAAAGAGAAAGAGAGAGCTCGCGAGGCCGCTGCTTTGGAGGCCGCTCCAGCGATTGAATCTGAAGGTATTGTTGAAATTTCTCCAAAAGGATTCGGCTTCCTTCGCGAGAAGGTCCGAAATTTCCAGCAATCCCCAAAAGACGTCTTCATTACTCCGGAGGTCGTTCGCATCTATGGCCTTCGTGATGGGTTAATGGTTAAATGCTTATCCAAGCAGGGCCTGCGAGGTCCGCAGCTAATCGAGTTGCTAGAAATCAACGGACACCCGCCTACCGATTATCAAAACCTCCCCTACTTCGAGGAACTCACCGCCATAAACCCTGACAAAAAACTCACTCTCGAAACTGCTGCCACAAGAACAACTACCCGGGTGATTGACCTAATAGCTCCCATTGGCCGTGGGCAGCGCGGTTTAATTGTTGCGCCTCCAAGAACAGGTAAAACTACCCTGCTCCATCATATTGCTGAAGGAATAATTGAGAATTATGATGAGGAGATTCATCTGATGGTCTTGCTCGTTGATGAGCGGCCTGAGGAGGTAACAGATTTTCAGCGTTCGTTCCCTGATATCGAAGTCTTTTCAAGTTCAAATGACAGTGATGGAAAGGACCACACCCGAATTGCTCTTCTTGCAATTGAACGAGCGAAAAGATTAGTTGAGGCAGGCGAGCACGTCTTTATCCTGATGGATTCGATTACTCGACTTGCTCGTGCATTCAATTCGCAAATGCGCGGGGGAAAACGAGGGACAGCCAGCGGCGGTCTCGTGGTTGGAGCTCTTGAAGTGCCACGTCGTATCTTTGCAGCGGCGAGAAACACACGTGAAGCTGGTTCACTTACTATCGTGGCAACAGCCCTTATCCAGACTAACAGTAAGGCCGATGAGGCTATCTTTCAGGAGTTCAAAGGGACCGGCAATATGGAGCTGGTATTAGATCGCCAGATCGCACAAAATTACGTCTACCCTGCCGTGGACATCCATAAGTCGGGCACTCGCCGTGAGGAATTGTTGTTACCTCCTCACGTGCTGGAGAAAATTTACGTGATTCGCCGAGGACTCGGCGGTTATAAACAAATTGATGCGATGGAGTGGGTGTTGCGCTGCATGGAGCGCTATCCTTCCAATGCCCAGATGCTAATGGATATTAAGACCACGGCTCTGTCGTGATCAGTAACTCCTCATCGATCGCTCTGGCACCAAACGGTTACTGCTAGGCACTGCAGTTGATGCTCCAAGCCAACTGACCGAAGTAATGTCAGAGCATGAACAAATTGAATCACTGCCGCAGCTAAGTTCTGATCTTACCAAGGGTTACAGAGGAGTGGCAGAGAAAGCCAATCGCGCCGGTCTCTCGAGGAAAATCTCCTGGGTTCTAGATGAGTGCATTCAGGTGCCGGGAACCAACCTTTCCTTTGGGCTTGATCCAATCTTAGGACTTCTACCCTACGGCGGAGAAACAGTAGCCACTGCTATCGGAGCGACGATTATAGGCGAAGCGGGAAGAAAAGGGCTTCCTGTGAAAACACTGCTTAAGATGAGTGGCAACATGCTACTGAACGCTACTGTCGGGACGATCCCGCTCATTGGTGACCTTTTCTCAGCTTGGTTTAAGTCAAACACACGGAATTACGAACTTCTCAATGCTTATCTAGATAGTGAGGAAGGCAAGGAGGCTTCGGGTGGATGGGAGCCATTTCTAATCGTTTTTGGATCAGTAGTGGTCGTCTTGATTCTAAATCTTCTGGCTTGGATCGGTTTCACCACTTTTATTATTTGGCTTTATCAAGCTTTAGTCGGTCTTTCTACGTGATGTCGTCGCTATGGAGGTGATTTACATAGAGAAAGCTATTAAAAAGCATCCTCGGGCGGTAGAATTAATGAAGCGCTTTCATCGTGCCGAAATAATCGAGTGCGAACGCTTCGGCGAGGTATTCAACCGTTCTTCCCAAAATTTCCGCCTCCAGAAGCGGAACCCGAGCCTTATTTTGGCCGAGAAATACGGGAAACTGGTTCTGCCCACTCCAGAGGGCTATTCAATCGGGGCATCTCGTAACTACTATTTTAGCCACATGCTGAACTGCCTCTATGATTGCCGCTATTGCTTCCTACAGGGAATGTATCGTTCAGCCAGTTATGTCTACTTCGTGAACTTCGAAGACTTCGAACAAGCAATAGACACCCATCAGCCTGATCCGGGAAAGCCAGATTGTTTCTTTTCCGGATATGACTGCGATTCATTGGCGATGGAAGGAATCACAGGGTTTGCAGAGAGGTTTGTCCCCTTCTTTTCGGCTCGACCCGATAAGTGGCTCGAACTCCGCACAAAGAGCGTCAACGCCAGCGTTCTTTCGCGTCAGGAACCGGTTCCCAATATAGTGGTGGCGTTCACCATGACGCCCGCGACTATCGCCGCCGAGGTTGAGCACAGTGCCCCATCGTTCGCTAAACGCCTCGAACGCATTGAATCACTTACCCGACAAGGGTGGAAAATAGGTTTACGACTTGATCCCCTTATCCCATGGCCTGGATTTCGTTCATTGTATCCTGACATGATCGAAGAGATTTTCTCGAGAGTCGATGGAGAGTTAATACATTCTGTCACTTTAGGGCCCATGCGCTTCCCCAAGTCGATGTATAGCCGGATTGTTAGCCTCTATCCATTCGATCCTCTGTTTGCGCTCGATGAGATGGTGCCGCGGGAAGGTCAATTAACTTACCCAGAGGAAACCGAAAATGAGTTGGTTAGCCTAGTGGAAGAGACACTTCTGCAACATCTGCCAAAAGAACTGATCTTCCGTCAACTTTAGTGAACCCACTCTTTATTTCCGGCTTAAACGCCAGAAAAGAAATAAGCCAAGGCCGAAGCACAACAAATTCGGAACCCAGACTAACAGATGTGGTAACACGGCTTCATTAGTATTATACATCTCAGCCGTGATAAGCAGAACGTAGTAGGTAATCGCAATGGTGAGGGCGATGACAAATCCCACCGTACTCTCGCGGCGTTGTGCCGTTATGCCGAGCGGTACGCCAATCAGACCGAACATTAGGCAGGAAACCGAAAAGGCGAATCTCGTACTAAGCTCAGTGCGATACGCAGCGCGCTTTTCGGGCTCGATTCCTTTATCTCCAATTTTCTGGCTCAAGCGCCGAAGGCTAAGGTTGTCTGGTTGGTCTCTAACATCTTCGTTCGTGTTTTCGGGAAGTTTAAGCCCGATCTGCCCACTCTTGAAAAAGATGGGTTGCGAAGTTCCCATAAAATTTTCTTCCTGACCCTTCGCCATCATGTTGAAGTCAGTGAAATCGAAGACGAGTTCGGGAACCTCCTCTTCCAGATCAACGGATACTTCAGCTTTTCTTGCTACGACAAGAGCCTCAGGGAGGCCATTCTTTAGCTTAACCATCTGGAAGGCATGAAGGGCTCCCTCGCTTTTTCTGGTGTAAACCAAGTGACCATCTATATCATCCATGACTGATTGGTCGGGAAAGATAAGAAGGGGTTCACGCTTGACCATATTGATCACAGAAGCCTTCATACCCTCCATTTCGGTTTTTGCTGCTGGCGTGATCGAAAGATTGAACCATCCGCAAATAGCTGTGAAGAAAAGCGCTAATACGCCGATCGGCAGACAAATCCGCCAAATGCTCAGCCCTGACATCCTCATGGCGACAAATTCGCTATCAGCTGACAGCCTTCCAAATGTAAGCAGGATGGACATTAGGAACGAAAACGGAATAGCAAGGCTCAACGAAATAGGAATGACCAAAGCGATAAATCTAAAGACAAACCCCAGGCTCAGGTCAGGGCGTTTATCCAGTTCGCGAAGGATCTCCTTGAAAACGTTACCGAGGATTAGGATGACAAGGATCACGGTCACCGAGAAAATCGCGGAGACGAAGACCTGCTTTGCGATATATCGATCAAGAAGCCTCATTTAGACAAGCTATAGGACGGTCAGTGCTGCCCCATTAACATTCAGACATTTCTCAATTATCAGCAACACCGAAAACTGCTCGATTTCGAATCTTTCACAGCCGCGTTAGAGGGAACGTCTTGACGATGGGCGGCCATTCGCTAGTCTAGAAAAGTATTCTCTGACAGGGGTGCGCCTGACGCTGAGATTGCCTTTTTTGGCAAGACCCTTCGAACCTGAAGCAGGTAATTCTGCCGCAGGGAGTCACCAATGAACTGTATTTCCCTAAATTTCGTAGACCCTTCCGGATTTCTCCAAATTCCGCATACACGGGGGCGTCATTTTATTCGTAGCCTTTTTCAATACCCGATATCGCCATGATCAGTCCAAACGAGCCATCAGCACCCTCCGAGCCCAAAACCGTCGCGGATGTTTTCCCGAACAGTGAGCGAATTTATGTCGAAGGTAAAATTCACAAAGATCTAAAAGTCCCCATGCGGCAAATCGAATTGGCTACCACCGAACAACCTAGCGGTCGTCTTGAAGTTAATGAGCCCGTGCGCGTTTATGATACAAGCGGCCCTTGGGGTGACCTGGCCTATCAGGGGAATGTTGAAAACGGGCTTCCCGCACTTCGGCGGGATTGGATCGTTGGGCGCGGCGATGTAGAGGAATACGATGGTCGCAACACTAAGCCTGAAGACAATGGTTACCTTTCCGAAGAACATGCCGCTCGCTACAACGAGAAAAAGAGAGCTCGGAACAGACTAAAGGAGTATCCAGGCCTAAAGCGTAAACCGCTCCGCTCTTCGAGAGGAGAACCAGTTACCCAAATGCATTATGCCAAGCAAGGCATCATCACTCCTGAAATGGAATATATCGCGATTCGCGAAAATCTTGGTCGGGAATCGGCCTTTAAGGCCGCTACTGAGAACAATGGGCCGCGCAATCTGATGAATTTTCAGCACCCCGGAAATTCCTTCGGTGCGGCTATTCCCGATTACATTTCACCGGAATTTGTTCGTGACGAAGTGGCCCGAGGCCGCGCAATCATCCCGGCAAATGTGAACCACCCTGAGAGCGAGCCCATGATCATCGGGCGCAATTTTCTGGTGAAGATTAACGCCAATATCGGCAACTCGGCAGTTGCTTCTACCATAGACGAGGAGGTCGAGAAGTTGCAATGGTCGACTCTTTGGGGAGCGGATACCGTCATGGACCTCTCAACTGGAAAGAACATTCATGCCACACGTGAGTGGATTATTCGCAATTCCCCTGTCCCGATCGGTACGGTTCCAATTTATCAAGCTCTCGAAAAGGTCAATGGAAGGGTCGAAGACCTATGCTGGGAAGTCTTTCGGGATACCCTTATCGAACAAGCGGAACAAGGCGTAGACTATTTCACAATTCACGCGGGTGTGCTGCTTCGTTTCATTCCTCAAACGGCAACGCGCACGACTGGAATTGTTAGTCGCGGAGGTTCGATTATGGCGAAGTGGTGCTTGTCCCACCATCGGGAGAACTTTCTCTACAGCCACTGGTCGGATATTTGCGACATTATGGCGGCCTACGACGTTAGCTTTTCGATCGGCGATGGCCTCCGACCGGGTTCCATTGCTGATGCCAATGACGCGGCTCAGTTTGGGGAATTGGAGGTTCAGGGTGAATTGACGACTACTGCCTGGGAAAAAGGCGTCCAAGTCATGAACGAAGGTCCCGGGCATGTCCCGATGCATATGATTCAGGAGAATATGGAGAAGCAGATTGAGTGGTGTCATGAAGCCCCCTTCTATACCCTTGGGCCTCTGACGACGGATATTGCGCCCGGATACGATCACATCACTTCGGGAATCGGGGCTGCCATGATCGGATGGTATGGTTGCGCAATGCTCTGCTACGTGACCCCGAAGGAGCATCTTGGCCTTCCCAACCGGGAAGATGTCAGAGATGGCGTTGTGACCTACAAGATTGCCGCCCATGCCGCTGATCTCGCAAAAGGTCACCCTGCCGCCCAACTTCGCGATAACGCCCTCAGCAAGGCTCGCTTTGAGTTCCGCTGGGAAGATCAGTTTAATCTATCTCTCGACCCGGCCAAAGCTCGATCCTTTCACGATGAAACCCTGCCCCAAGATGGTGCAAAGACGGCGCATTTTTGTTCCATGTGTGGTCCGACATTCTGTTCCATGAAGATATCCGAAGAGGTGCGGGAATATGCAGCAAAGGAGGGCCTTACAAGTGAAGAGGCTATCGAGAAAGGAATGGAAGAGAAGTCGAAGGAATTTGCCAAAAAAGGATCAGAAATTTATTCCTGATCGACTCTTGGGTAGAAGGTATTCGCCGTGGAGTTATTAGAGCGATTCCGATAAGGCGGCCTCACGGATGTCTTCTTCTTGCAGATTGGAAACGTTCGTGTTGGTATACCCTCAATGACCGCGTTGAACACTTCTCGAATTGGGGTTTTCCAACTATTGGTAGCAGCATCGCTAGTGACCAACGTTGTTCGTGCTGGCTTATCCAATGAGCCAATCAAGGTTTTTATCCTTGCCGGGCAATCGAATATGGAGGGCAAAGGACTGCCTGAGCATCTCGTTACCTATAAAAAAGACCCTTTGATTGTTGATTCCTATGAGGTGCTAAGGAATGGCAACGAATGGGCGGTTCGTGATGACGTATGGATCACCTACCCTTCAAAGGCAATGGGGGAAAAGCATGGTCCGCTTACAGTTGGTTACGGCACTAAGGGAGAAAACTCAATCGGACCAGAATTCGGATTTGGCCATACCATGGGAGAAGCTTTGGAAGGTCCCGTCTTGATAATAAAAGTCGCTTGGGGTGGTAAAAGTATCGGGGTAGACTTTCGTCCTCCAAGTGCCGGATTTCCCCAGCAAGAGGTCATTGAGGAAATGCTGGCCAAAGCTCAGCGTAAAATGCCCGAAACCACAGTTGAGGACATTAAGGCGCGCCACGGCCATTATTATCGCGAATTGCTGCGTCACATTGATGAGTCACTCGCCGCCTACCATAAACAATTCCCAGAACTGAAGGGAGCCCCATTTGAACTCGCCGGTTTTGTCTGGCATCAGGGATTCAACGATAAAGTGAATTCTAGAATGAAAGCGAGTCAGTATGAGGAATACACCATTCTTCTGATCGATTTTATCAAGGACATCAGAAGAGACCTTGGGTCGCCCAATCTACCATTTGTGATCGGTGAGTTAAGTACTGGTGGCATACCCTCTCGGGGCGATTTCCAGCAAGCTCAGAAGAATGCCGCAAAGCCTCGGGAGTTTGAAGGTAATGTTGCGTTCGTATTAACCGCAGAATTCTACGATATTGAGGCCCAGAAGCTTTATGAAAAGCAGTACTGGAAAGGAACGGATGAACAGAAGGCTTTATGGCAAACCGTGGGTAACGATCGACCCTATCACTACCTCGGCTCCGGCAAGACCTATTACCTCAAAGGTAAGGCGTTTGCGGAGGCGATGTTGAAAATGATTGGTGAATAAACCCACTCGGTTATTGCTAGGACGCTTTCCTCAATCTCGTTTACACACAAACCGGCCACTAATCGAGCTTACCTACTACCGAAGCCACCACTCGCTGTCATGTTTTCGGGGCTAATCCGAAAAGGTCTAAACCAATAAACAACGCGGCCTAGCCCCTACCCCTCCAGAACGTGGCTCAAGGCTCAGATCTGCTACCACCTCCAAGTGATTTGTAGAGCGCTACATAGTTCCGGGAGATGTTGCCTCGTTCAATAGCAAGATCATCTTCGATGGTAAACTTGGTTCTCTCGGCTTCTAGGACACGCTGGAAATCGACAAGGCCGTTTTGATAATTGTCTTTGATCAGGTCAACCGTTTCTCGAGCCGCCGAATCTGCACGGGCAAGCGTTGCAAAACGATCCCAGCCATTTGCGATAGCTGACATGCTGTTTTCGACTTCTTCAACCGCAATCAGAACGGTATTCTCGTAATTCTGAAGCGCTTGCTCAGCGCCGGCTTCTTCGATCTTGATCTTATTTCGAATTTTACCTGCACTAAAGATCTTCCATTGGATAGCGGGCCCGAATGAATAACTACCGGCAGCCGTGTTCCATAAGTTATTTGTAGTAACAGCTTCCAAGGTGAAGTCTCCGAAGAGAACAAAGCGAGGATACAAATCGGCCTCTGCGACACCGATCAGCGCAGTCTGCCTTGCCAGCTGGCGTTCTGCAGCCCGGATATCAGGTCGCGCTCGGATCAAATCACAAGGCATTCCAGAGCTGAAGCCCTGCGCAGGCGTTGGAATTCCATCGCCCTGTTGCAGCATATCAATCACTGAAGATGGAGATTCGGCGGTAAGGCTAGCAAGACGGTTCCGCGCCGTATCTAGCTGGACTTTTAATTGCGGAATGACAGCCCTTGTCCTTTCTAAGTTCGTCGTTGCTTGAGTGACATCAATCCGTGGAGCCAACCCGGAATCAAGACGAGACTGGGTCAGTTCGACTGAACGCTGCTGGGCAGTTGCATTGGAAACAGCGATCTTAATCCGCTCTTCGAGCGTGCGATACTCGATATAATTTAACGCGGTCTCTGATAACAGGGTTACCAGAACGTCACGATACAACTCGATGGAAGCTTCCAGATTCGCCTCCGAAGCCTCAATGTTCCGCCGAAGACCCCCGAAAACATCAATTTCCCAGCCAGCATCAAAGCCGGTTATATAGAGATTTGATGGATTGGGATCAGCTCCTGACATAGGCAAGAATTGGCTCGTCCGATTCCTGAAGTAACCGCCGTCGCCGTCAAGCGTGGGGAAAGCAAAGCTCTTAGCGACACCGCGCTGGGCGCGAGCTTTAGAAATATTTTGTGAGGCGATCTTAAGATTGCGATTAGCACTACGAGTTTTCTCGATTAGCAAGTTCAAAGTGGGGTCGTCATAGGCCTTCCACCACTTTGCGAGATTGGAAGGACCCTCGAGATCACCCTTCACGCTTGATGTCCAAGTATCCGTTACATGAATAAGGGGCGCTTCATACTCAGTGCCCACGATCACACAACCTTGAGTGAGAAGTGAGATGACTAAAAGAACGCTACCAAT